>Ga0255420_10296_pt1 | contig 11475 bp, 8 predicted proteins | sample ANMaggSeSYBR02I3_FD_182630 | JGI IMG/M metagenome (GOLD analysis project Ga0255420, IMG submission 182630) | Sediment cell enrichment communities from methane seep in Santa Monica Basin, California, United Staets - ANME aggregate JGI... | ecosystem: Environmental > Aquatic > Marine > Cold seeps >...
GAACTAATAATCTGGATAACTAAACTGATAGAGGACAAAACCGTATCATGACTAATAATCAATAATCCATTAGTATAATTATATATTGAAATAATAGTCAATGCTGTACTTAAGAAGATAAAAATTACATCCTCTATGTTTGCTTCACCAATCGTTTTTGTAATACTCTCTCTTGCATGGTTAATAGATATCATTTTAATTTTTGTATAGATTATATTATGTGGTATTATTAAATGGAAGATATTTTGGTCTGGATATAATACCTTGGTTCATCAATTCTTGAACAAACGCCATATCTTCTAATCCAATTTTACCAACAAAAAGCATTTCTATAGAGTTGTTGTTGTTTTTTAGAAATGAACTTACGTTTTGGAAGCCATCCATATACACAAAATCTTTGGTGTAACCACCTGGAGTGCCCGTATCTATCATTCCACGCTTTACTCTTTGGACTATAGTAAAAGCCACAGAAGGAGAGAAATACTTCCCCAACTCTTCAAAAATATCATAGAAAGATGACTTAATACTATAGCTTGCAGCGACAACTCTTGCACTATATCTTTTAACATCCTCTAATGTCAATAATCCATTTTTATCTTCAATGAATAGTGCTAACCCTTCCTCCGTATTTAGATAATTTGGAAATCCGTTTTTAAAAATCATAAATGGCTGCAATTTACCATTTTCAGCTCTAAATACATGAGTTTTAATTTCATGGTAAATGTACCTTTTTATATTATTTTCTGAAAATTTTTCTGAAGCATTGATTTTAATAGTGTTTAGAGAAGCATTTACAGATAACTTCGCACTAGCTCTTTTAAGAATTTCGAAGTCCCATTCAAAACCATATTTGTTTAATTCTTTCTTGAAAATCTCAAGCACCTCTTCCGGGGTTAGATTTTCCTCATAATCATCTACAGTTTCAATTCTTGTTAAATTTGATTTTGCCTCCTTAAATAAACAATCACTTGGTTCGCCATACAAGTTTGATAATTCTGCACCAAAATTAGGATTTGTTCTATTTTTAAATAGATCAATCCTCAACATCAGATTATCAATGTTTTTCAGGTAGTAGGGTGCTAATAAAGAATCCCGACGATTTTCAATTTCAGTTCTTATCAAAGAAATTTCTTTGTAAAGTGCATCTATTTTAGGATTAAAAAATTCATATGTAAATTGCGGATTATAATATCTTCCCAGTTCGTATTCTTTTAGGAATTTCTTTTTTTCTTCTTCAGAATTAATTGGATTAATATATTTAAAAATATCGATTTCCTTTTCAATATCTGCAATTCGTTGATCATATTTCAAAATACATTTTTCAGAATTATAATTAAATTTCATCGATTAGGCCATCCCGGTAATAGTATTTCTCCATTTCTGTTCATCTATGTGAGCATTACATGTTTATTTTGGTTTTTCAACAAGATTGTGTGAATAACCTCGATAGTCCTATTCTTCCTATTTAGACCATGATTGATAAAAAGCTAACGCAGATTACAGGGAGGACATTGCTTATAGTTTATGAAGGAGTAACTATTCAGCCATCCTTAAGACCGGATGTCGATAGCGAAAATCCGCTTATTTGTGTCTATGGTGATACATTTTTTAGTTTTTAATACTGAGTCTACATCCATCGATTTCAAAGGCGTTTGACAATTGTGTGCAATTATCTATTTGTGGACTATTCAGTCTAACGGTAACGTTTATGTATGGCTGAATAGTTACATGAAGGATAATAAACTGAACACATCAGAAGAACGGATGGACACCTATCTTGCTTTCATTAAATTTGGTGAGTTATCTTTGATCAAAGATTTTACTAAAGAGACACATATCTTATTCCTTAATTCCAAATCGTTTTTGGAGAACACACATTTGCCCACCTCCTCGCATGCTTGTCCCATCGCCCAACCCCTGCATTAACTCCAGCCCCCCTTTAAAGAATAAGATACAGAACGGGCAGTTGGTGCTTATACGTCCCTCTTCCTTAGCCATTTCTATCCTGTGTGTGGAATGATTGTCAGGGACTTGTGGGTAAGTTGCATGTACACCTGCTTTTTTGGGAATTATTTTTAGAAATATTTTTATAAGACTGCGTTTATTCTACTTTGAAGTGTGTGGTTATGAACTGTATTCGGGACATTGACGGACGAAATGGAATATCGGGAGGCAGAGTATTATTTACAGGCCTCGGTACTTAAGTCTGGAGTATGTGACTGCAGGATGGGATTTTTATGCTCGTAGAATCGATTGGTTTTTTCAATTTTTTTTGAATACTTTTATCATATTTAATAAAGAAATGCTTGCTAATATTGATCAAAAAAATTAGAATATTAAGAGCAATTGTCTAATGGAAGGAGATTAAATGGAAAATGAAGATTCAACTAAAAAAATAGCAAATGAAATACTTGAGATAATCGAACACAATTCAAAAGGATATTTAATTGGTGAAAATGAATATGAAATTTTGAAAATGAAATGTGAAATGTTAAAAATATCTGAAAAACCACCAAACAAAAATAAAAATAGTAAAATTAAAATTGATTTTGAAAACTTATCTTTACAAGAAATAAAAAATGCATTAATTGATTTGCCAAGACATAAAAGCATCATTATTTATGGTATTACTATTTGGTGGATATCTGTATTAACTTTCTATTTTGCATCAGAATATGATTTTTTTTATTCCGATAATATTATGTTTATTTCACTTTTATCAATCCCAGCAATATTTGGAATCGTGTATAATAATCCATTTGTTGGCGCAAGTGTTGGATTCTTTAGTTCTTTGCCTATAATATTTTTCGAACCAGAAGCTGTTATTATTACAATCTTAGCATTAACTTCAACTGGCATGTTACCTATAATAATAATCTCAATAATCTCAATTCCAATAATCAATAAAATTCCGAATTCCAAATTTATATTTGAAAAATACAATTGGATAGTAGGTTTTAGTCTAGGACTATTTATTAATTTAATTAGTGATATAATATTCTTGTATTTCCAAATAAATTTTGGATTCTGAAATATTATAAGATTTCTGAGGAACTTTAAGAAGACATTAGATAAGCGCATTTTAAGTAATAATGGAGATTGTTTCAATATGAATAGCAAAATAGATAAAATCCGTAATTGGTTAGATACTAATAAAATATTTTTTGAAACCATTGTTGCAGTGGGTCTTACAGTTATGGCTATTATGTTGACATTAATGTCAATTAATGTATCTGATAAATCAAATCAAATTGCTTTTTACGAAACAGAATTAATGAAAATGGAAAATCAACCAATTATGCATTTTGATGTAAATTACCTTTATCATTTTGAAAATAATTCGGAATATTGGGAGGAACGATTAACAATCAATAATGTTGGGTCACCTCTCAAAGAATTTGATTGTGATACAATGGTTTTTATAAAAATATCTTATAGAGAAAATGGTAATCCTTCAAAATTTGCATTAATTCCAATTAATGATTATTACCTAATTAGTTTTCCCACTGGCGGTTTATCCGGAAGATTAACTAATATCACAGGTTATTATAATCCAGAAGAAAAAATATGGAATCACAATAAAGTAATACAAACAGGCCTACTTTTTATAGAATTTGCAGAAAATAATAATGCTTATGGGTATATTGAAATTGTGAGATTCGTAAAAACTGAATATAGGGATATTTTTGAAAATATTCATACTGATATTTATTTTGTCGATCCATTTGGAACTAGAACACATAAATTGAATAAAGAAGATGGAAAGATAATTAGTGACTATTATGAGAGTTTTTGGTGGAGTGAAAACTTCAATATTGAAGAATTATCTCCGAATATAATATACAATAATTTCCTTAAAAATAATAAAAAATTTGAAGAAGATAAAATAAGCTCTTTGGAATGGAAAATGTATTAATCGGATCCTTAGCATCATTAAAGATGTCCTGTATTTGAGCGAAGCGAAATCCATTGTCTGTAACATATAATCTTGAAATATTTATATCAAGTGGACCCTATTATTCAATATGCTGACCAACAGTTACATCCACCTGCCTGGAATAGGTGCCACAACAGAGAGAAAGATATGGGACTGCGGTATCAAGTCCTGGGATGAGTTCAGGGAAGAACCCCACCGTGCCGGACTGCCGGAATCAAAACTAAGATCGATACTGGAAGGTATCAGCACATCAAAAGAAAAGCTAAATGCCCGTGACCACACATACTTTGCCAATAACCTCCCAAAAAAAGAGCACTGACGGGCATACAGGGAAAATACCATATTCCTTGATATCGAGACCACCGGACTATCCCCCTGTAATGATGAAATAACTATGATCGGTGTACATAGCAGCGATGGGACAAAGGTGTTTATAAACGGCATCGACCTGGAAGATTTCCCACTGGCTTTAGAAGGGTGCAAGGTCATTGTCACCTTCAACCGGGCACGGTTCGACCTTCCTTTTATTGAGCATCATCTACCAAGTGTCAATTTCGACCAGCTTCATATCGACCTGCTATACCCCCTTCGCATGCTGGGCCTGACCGGGGGGACTAAAACGTATCGAAACCGAGCTGGGAATTTCAAGGTCTGGCGAAACCACTGGTCTTCCAGGGTTCGATGCAGTGCGATTGTTCCTCTTCCTTAGCCATTTCTATCATGTGTGTGGAATGATTGTCAGGGACTTGCAGGTAAGTTGCATGTACACCTGCTTTTTTGAAAAGTGTTTATAAAAGTATTTTTATAATATTATGATACATAATATTTTGAATTGTGTGGTTGTGGACTATATTCTGGATATTGACGGAAGAAATGGAAAATCGAGAAGCTGAGTATCATTTACAGGCCTCGGTACTTAAGCCCATGGCATTTGACTTAGTTCATGAGTGTAAGCTCTAGGTATGGTGGGCTAGGGTGCGAATATGATTGATAACGATGTGACTTGAAATTGTAATTTTATAATCGGTATGGAGATAGAATCCCTATAATTTATTGCAATGCAAAATTCAGGTGCATATTATATTTTATAACTAATTATATATTTTAATGATTTTGTAAGCATATATATATATAATGATAGCAGTAAAACTAAGAATGATTTACAATGAGTAATTTGGATATTTGGATAGACCCACTACATGGTAAGGAACGACCAATAGGGACTGCTTTTATATGTTACTCTAGAAAAGATTATACTCAATTAAAAAACACAGTATTATTTGCATTTGACAATAGAGAAATTCCCTATTTTTTGGATAAAAAAGATATAGTAGGAGGAGAAAGATGGTTAGGTAGGATAGAATTAGCTCTAAATAATGCAAGTTGTGGAGTTATTATATTAACTCCCCAAAGTATAAACTCCCCATGGATTTGGTTTGAAGCTGGTACATTGCATGGTAAAGATACGCCCATTATACCATTTATTATAAACATTTCTGATGAGGGGATTAAAGAATTTATAAAGCAATTGCCCCCATTTATAAGTCAAATGCAAGTAATTACAAATGTAAATGAGTTAATTGACATTGTAAGTGGTTATACATTTAAATTCATGGATGTATTTCCTAAAGACAAAGAAGAATTAAACAGAAGAGTTTTGAAAAAATTGAAACAAGTTAAATTAACTTTTATTTTAAAAAATGTTGATAAAGATTTACAATACGATTTAAAATTTGGTTATCAAATAGTAAGGTTTGGGTTATGGGATATAATACAAAAAGAACCACATAATTTAGATTTGGATGAAACAGATAGGGTACATAGAATTGTGTACAATGAAAAATTTTCATATAATGAAACCAGTAATGCATTGAAAGTAGAATACATATTGCCTGTGCATAATAAATGGGGACTGACATTCAAACTATTTTTAGATATCCAGGATTTGAAAAAAAATGATGATGTGAAGAGTCTTTTAGATGAGATTGTCGGAAAAGCCTGATTTTCGAATATTTCAGCTTTACTGTCTAAACTCGACCGGGCACAGCATAGTGATTTAGTTTTAACAATATTTCTGGAAGTTTCAATTTAGGCGCTTTTTAGGTACTTTTCCGACAATCTCTAGATAGTAACAATTTTCTTGATATAACTCAAAGCGGTTCGGGCGAAAAACAAAGGATATATTTTCTTATTCCAGATGAATTTTGCAGGATAGTTGAAGAACCACATCATAAAATACTAAACAATTATATATATCCTGTATGATTTATTGCAAATCGCCTTTTGCGAACCTACACTCACCACCAGATCTCCAATCCCCTTGATGCCCCGGATTTCCAATCCGACCGGTCCGTGACATATAATCTTGTGATATTCATATCAGGTGGACCCTATTACTCAATATGCTCACCAACAGTTACATCCACCTGCCCTGAATAGGTGCCACAACAGAGAATAAGATATGGGACTGCGGTATCAAGTCCTGGGATGAATTCAGGGAAGAGCCCCGCCGTGCCGGACTGCCGGAATCAAAACTAAAACAGATACTGGAAGGTATCAGCACATCAAAAGAGAAGCTCAATGCCCGTGAACACACATACTTTTCCAATAACCTCCCAAAAAAAGAGCACTGGCGGGCATACAGGGAATTCAGGGAAAATACCATTTTCCTTGATATCGAGACCACCGGACTTTCCACATATTATGATGAGATAACCATGATCGGAGTACATAGTAGCGATGGAACAAAGGTGTTCATAAACAGCATCGACATGGAAGATTTCCCACAGGCTTTAAAAGGGTGCAAGGTCATTGTCACCTTCAACGGGGCACGGTTCGACCTTTCTTTTATTGAGCAACATCTGCCCGGTGTCAGTTTCGACCAGCTTCATATCGACCTGCTATATTCCCTTCGCAGGCCGGGCCTGACCGGGGGCCAAAACGTATCGAAACCGGGCTGGGGCTTTCAAGGTCTGGCGAAACCACTGGTCTGTCAGGTTTTGATGCGGTGAGGTTGTGATACCGTTACAAACGTGGCAGCCAGGCAGCGCTGGACAAACAATGCAATCAATGAACACATTCAATCATAACTAAATTCATACCTGCCAATAAGCGGCACGAATACGACCCCGCCTTTTTTCTTCATGAACTATTCCGTCCACATCATTTTTCACAAAATTCTTTGAAATCATCAAGATCAAATGCCAGATATCCCTTTTTTTGAATTTCTCTTTTGCCTTTGATATTTTTTGCGATAATTGCAAAGTGTTCCACACGTCTGGAATTCTTCCAGTTAACACTCTTTGTTTTTCCCTTAAGTTTATCAAGTATGTGAATTGATTCTTGCATCGACAGGTTCTTCCACTTAACCTCACAAAAGAGAATGTTGTTTCCTTCATCAAAGGCAATGAGATCGATCTCTTCTTCCCTGTGCCACCATTTATCGATATGTAAGAAGGAAAATGGAAGTCGATTCTGTTGTTTGTTCAACTCGATTAAAAACTCACGCGCAATGTCTTCAAATACAAATCCATAATATGTGTTAATATCCCGCGTTATTATAGCTTTTAAAGCATCCGGGTTTGAAATTAGAATAGACTGGTTTTTGTAGATAAAACGGAACCAGAAACGATAGAAATTGTCACTGATCATATATCGCGATTGTCTTGGCGATTTTTTCTTTGCTGTAACTGGATAATTGCGTTTGAGAATTCCATATGCGTGAACCAGTTCATACAAATATTTTCCAACCGTGTCTTTGTTTAGACCGGTGTGGGTTACAATCTCATGTTGAACTGTTTTTCCCTGTGCAACTGCTTCAAGGATAGAGAAATATCCTTTGTGTGCACTACCAAACTCCATAATAAGAATGTTTTTTCCTTCTTCCATAAGCGGTGCAGGCTCGACTATGAAGAGTTTGTCAATCAATTCAATCGTTTTTTCAAAATAGAGCAGGGTGTAGAGCAGATATTTTGGAACACCGCCAAATATTGCGTATATTTCACATGTCTCTTCAACAGAGCGGTCTATGAAACGGTTTGTTTCAAAAAAATTGAATGGCTTGAGGTTAAAGAGAAAATCCGCTCTTCCAAACAATGGCTCTTTTTTATCTGTAAATATCTTTTTCATTATCCCTACATAGGAACCGATTGTGATTAGGAATATCTGTGAAGTTAGATGATATTCATCCCAGTATTTCTGTAATTTTGAATAGAATTCAGGATCGATCTTGAGGAAATTCTGAAACTCATCGAATACAATTATACAATTTTTGATGTCAGTGAAGATTAGATGTAGGAAGTCATCCCAGTTATCCAGTCTTGGCCTGATACCTAATATTTTGGTTAATAAATCCTCTAGCTCTGTAAGTAACTCTTTTTCAGATTTAGGTTCTACAAATAGGTAGAGGAACTTACGCCCATCAATAAATTTCTTTATAAGCGTTGTTTTGCCTACCCTCCGGCGACCATACAGAACCATCATTATTGATTTTATCGATCTTTTTTTGTAGGCTTCTTCAATAAAATTGAGTTCTTTTTCCCTACCATGAAATTTGATTACCATACAGTAATTTACTAGTCGGTAATCAAGTTAAACCTTTCGGATATGCAGCATATATCTGATGGTGTTTATGATATGGTGAGACACAATATTTGATTGGGGAGCAGCATCTGAAATCAAAAAAGAACCCCATCGTGCCGGACTGCCGGAATCAAAACTAAAACAGATACTGGAAGGTATCAACACATCAAAAGAGAAGCTAAATGCGACCACACATACTTTGCCAACAACCTCCCCAAAAAAGAATACTGGCGGGCATACAGGGAATTCAGGGAAAATACCATATTCCTTGATATCGAGACCACCGGACTTTCCCCCTATTATAACGAGATCACCATGATCGGAGTACATAGCAGCGATGGCACAAAGGTGTTCATAAACGGCATCGACTTGGAAGATTTCCCACAGGCTCTAAAAGGGTGCAAGGTCATTGTCACCTTCAACGGGGTACGGTTCGACCTGCCTTTTATTGATCAACATCTGCCCGGTGTCAGTTTCGACCAGCTTCACATCGACCTGCCATATCCCCTTCGCAGGCTGGGCCTGACCCGGAGGGTTGAAACGTATCGAAACCGAACTGGGACTTTCAAGGTCTGGCGAAACCAATGGTCTGTCAGGTTTTAATGCAGTACGATTGTGGTACCGTTACAAACGTGGCAGCTAGGCAGCGCTGGACACACTCGTAAGATATAATATAGAGGATATACAAAACCTTGAGACAATCATAGAAATGCTATATCCTTCGTTGATGGAAAATGCATATCAGTAGATAGAATGAGAAACTTTTTAATATATTTTTGACTATGCCGAAGCAAAAGCAATGTAATGAGTTAAATTGACATCTCAAACTCTTTTCTCATCATCTCAATTAGCTTCTTCTTACCTTTATTCTCAGCAGCAAATGACCTGACAAATCTAATCCAATTTGATTCTTTCCCTATTGATAAACAAATCCCTCTCATTATTTTAAAAAGAAAAACAACCTTATCATAATGGATATGAGATCTAAGAATATCCTCATTTATCCGAATCCTGCACAGTGCTGCTCCCTGTTTTGGTGATTTCTTTGCAACAGCACAGGCAACTTGCCCTACTACTTCTACTGGCATATTAGTCATAAATTTCATTACAAGAGCAGCAGACAATTCAGGATATCTATCCAACAGGTATGGTATTAGCATAAGCGCATTTCCATATGATCCTTTTTTTATTATACTGTTGCACAGATTCTCAAGAGTATGCATATCTAAAACACCAGTCATAACTTCGAGCAATGTATCCATAGGAGGACCTGCATTCATCCATCCACGTTCTATTGCTATTTTTGTAAGTCGACTCGATTCAACTTCCATACCCTTGTCCACGGCTGTTTTAGACACATTGATAATAATTTCGGATGAGATTTTCGGCTCTGTTAATATTATATCAATAGCAGTTTGTAAATCCCCATCATACAATAGTGCCAAAACGACAGCATCTCTATTTGGCATGTTTGTTAGCATTGTAGCTTTAAATTCTTCAAATTTGCCAATTCCTGAAAATACTTTTTTTATTTTTTTATAGTCATCTTCATAAAGATACCGGGACATTAAATCAAAAGCAATATCAATAGAGGTTGAGAAATCAATAAGATCAGGTTTTTGATCAATTAAAATACTGGCAATTAAGAAGTACAGTTTCTGTAAATTATTAAATGATCCTTCGGATAATGCCATCCCCTTTTTTATTATATCAAAAGCATCTTCATATCTTTCTTCCCCAATCAGCACATTTGCCAGTCGAATATGATCATCCCTGGTAACAAGTTCAAATCGAGCAAGACGCATTTTCTCCTGCGGCATTCCAATATGTGCATACAGATCGATCAGTATCTGGATAATACTATTCTTTTTATACTGATAATGGGATTCACTGGCATATTCTTTTTCAGCATTCAATTTTTCCAGCAAATATTTCTCTATATGCGAAATATTATCCTTATGAATAATACCAAATAGCATATCCCATGTATCCAGACCGTAATCTTCATTATTGGCAATATCCAGTATCGTTTCTAAGAGTATGTCCTTGTAGGCCGCGTCATTGATCTGTTTCATGCATTGATTAAAATCACTCACACATTGAATTGCAAATTCACCCATACTGCCACCCGAATCATCTGCCCCTTGATCAAATGCAGTTATGCAGCCCTTTATCAATTCCAGATATATCTCGGCAGCGTTTTTATATAATTCTTTGTCCATAAGCCCGTTAGCAATATCCTTTATCTCTTCAAGCTTGTGTACTGCATCCCACATATGATAATAATCAAGATTTTCACATACTATCCAGTCAATTTTGTTGGAAATTGCATCAATATTAATATGTGGTCTTTCATCTGCATTTATTGAATATTCACAGACTATAGCAGGGTTATGATTGATTATTTGTTTAACAATATTGATTATTTCATGTTTACTCATTGAATTTAGCGAAGTTATGAATTTATTAGAATCAGTAAATGATGAAGGTTCATGCACCCAATTTAGAAGAAGGGCCACTGCATGTTTACATTTATGTCCAACCGGACAAGTGCATCTTGTAACTATTTCATGTTTATCAATAAAAGTCTTTACTTCATATGGTGTTTCCATACTTCCTATAACACGTGCATAGAGGGAGTTATCTATTATTACAGGTTCTATAACATAGCCGTTCTCATAATAATCAAGTCCTCTATAGAAGGTTCTTTCACTGAAACTGTCTTTGATCATATCCTGGGTAATTTTCATCATGTTGAATCTCTGAGAATCTTTTTAAGACTTTTTACAATAAATCAAGTCAAAAGTTGCGACGGCACACCCAACCGCTGCAGAGCCGTAGAATATCGTTATTAAGATCAAAAGATTTTCTCTTATGCCTCTGCCTTTACAACTGTAGGCATTTCCAATTTGAGCCCAGTCAGATCTTCCAATTTGAACTTATTTTTTATATTGAGG
>Ga0255420_10299_pt1 | contig 11414 bp, 12 predicted proteins | sample ANMaggSeSYBR02I3_FD_182630 | JGI IMG/M metagenome (GOLD analysis project Ga0255420, IMG submission 182630) | Sediment cell enrichment communities from methane seep in Santa Monica Basin, California, United Staets - ANME aggregate JGI... | ecosystem: Environmental > Aquatic > Marine > Cold seeps >...
CGCACGCAGAGGCACGTGAATCAGATATGAATGTTCATCTAGAACAGGATCAACCAATTCATCGTTTATTATGATAACGGCATCGGTTTCCGAATGGAAAGTGCATGAACGCGTGCTGTTTCTAAAAACCGGCCGAGTGTTTATTTTCCATCAATACTGATGCGGTCTTCAAAATCGCGCAGCGCTTGCTGCATGTGCTGCTCTCGTAAGCTCATCGTCAGGTCAGCGCGGGTGCGCTCAATGATGCCGCGTACCATATCAGTCTGCCGCCTTAAACCACGCGTGATGGCGTCTGGATAATCAATGGTGACGAGAATTGCGTATATCTCATCCATCAGGTCCAGCAGCCGTTCCGCTTCATCAGAATAACCCTGTCTCAGGATGTCCAGGCACCGCCGGCGCATTTCACCAATTGTCTCAGCCATTCCGCGCAAGTAGGTGCTGTATTCCATATTTAATTCTTCCGGTGACGGCAGGGGAATCTCTTCGATTAAGTTGATGGTTAAACGTGCTTCAATATATTCCTTTAATGCGTCCTGTGTATAACCGGAGAAATAAAACTCAGGATAATCGGAAAGAGATTTTAGCAGCCCGGCGACAATTTTTTCTGCTTCCACCATATTTTCTTCGGCGTTTCTCCGCTCATCTCTATGGATGGCGCGGATTGCGTTCGCGGCAAATCTTGTCAGGCGTCTGGTTTGCTTGAGCGCGTCTTCGCGTACCTGGTGGCGTGCTTCAAAATCCTGATGGACTTTATCAGTTAATTGTTCAAACATATTATTTTCCGCTTTAATTAGAACGGTATATCTTCGCCGGGGCCGCTGCTGCCGCCAGCATCGAGGTTGTCTGTGCTGCTGCCCTTGGATGAAAGGAATCGGACAGTTCGGGCATTGACTTCATATGAAGTGCCGGTTGATCCGTCTGAGCGTGTATATGTGCGCGGATTCCCTGTTTCCTTGTCTGGGCGGAGTTCTCCTTCAATTAATACAGAGCTGCCTTTTTGTAAATAGGTGTTTGCATTTTCACCCTGTTTTCCCCACACGGATACTCTAAACCATGTGGTCTCTTTTACTTTTTCGCCATTTGAATCTGTGTAGGTCCGGTTACTGGCGACGTTGAGAGATGTGACCGCGTTACCATTCGGTGCGTAGCGCATTTCAGGATCTCTTCCTAAATTACCAACAATAATGATTGTATGAAAACTCATATTTTTTCCCTTTCGCTAAGTATTTCTGATAACCAGTAGTTCTTTTGATTATTATACGCTTTGTTTTCGTGCGCCGGGCAGTAATAGGTAGAATATCGTGTGCAAAGATAGTTCGTCGATATATAATGTTATAATCGCAAAAAAGGTATTTAAGATGATCAAACGAATTGTGCAGGCATTTGGCTTGCTTTCCCTCTTGTTTATCGCCGCATTGCTGATGATCCCAACAACAGCAAGTAATCCGCTTCCGCAGGCAGTGATCGCCACACCTACACCCGGTGCGGACGGGCGCATCCTTTATATAGTAAAAGAGAATGATACTTGCATAAGCATCGCGCTTTTGATGGGGATCTCTGAGCAGGAATTGCGCGAATTGAATAACCTTGCAGCGGATGATTGCCAGTTTATTTATGCCGGGCAGGAACTACTGGTAGGCATTAAGCCGGAAGATACACCGGTGCCAACAACTGAAGTCATCGCCCCTCCAACTCCCACACCCTTCAAGGGCTATGGCAGCATTTGTATCTACTTATTTAATGATGAGAATGGCAATGCTCTCTCGGAAGAAGGAGAACTGCCGCTTGCGGGAGGCGCGGTGAGTATTTCTGATCGATTGAATACCGTGAACCTGACTGGTGCAACAGATGAGAGCGGTGATGCTCTTTGCTTTTCAGAGATACCGGAAGGTGATTACAATATCAGTGTGGCCATTCCCGAAGGGTACAATCCGACCACAGTGATGAATTATGCGTTATCCATTGGCGCAGGTGAAGTGTCAACGGTTGATTTTGGGGCGCAGCCCGGGTCTGGTATAAGGCCGGCCTTTAGTGATGAGCGGCCGTCACCTCTGCTGTTGGTGTTGGGATTTGTCTTTATCGCTGCGGGAATTGGCTTGTGGTTCTACGTGCGCAGGTTATCCGCATAAAGATCCGCTTTCTAACGAATGCATAAAAACCTTCTATTGTTGAGGGTTTTATTATTCCGCGAGGCGTTCTTCTTTCCAGATATCTCCTCTGTTGTGGTAGCCGGATTGTTCCCAGAAACCTTTCTGGTCTACAGAAAGGATCTCAAGGCCATTCAGCCATTTCGCTCCTTTCCAGAGGTATACATCTTTAAATTCCTTATTCCCTGGAATCGCACCGACCAGGCCGCGCAGCGGAAAACCACGTTCTGGTGTAAGCGGATGACCGTTATAGTGGGTAGCGAGAAGGAAAGTGTCGGAGCGCACCAGTTCGATAGGCAGGTTTGAGGAATAAATATTTTCCGCGTGCTGAAGAATGAATTTCGCATCTGGTTTCAGAGCGATCAACCCCATTTCTATCAATGTGTTGAAGCGCACGCCTTCCCAGCAGGTATCGAATTTACTCCAACGGGTGACACAATGAAGATCAAAAACAACTTTTTCTCTGGGAAGTTTGGAGAAACTTTCCCAGGAGAGATTAAGCGGACCTTCCACTTCACCCCATACGCGGAAATTCCATTTTGATTTGTCGAACTGCGGGATAGCGCCGTAATGAAGTACCGGGAATTTCTCAGTTAACACCTGGCCTGGTGGTAAACGGCCGGCTTTCCGCATAGCTGTTTCACGCTTTTTTCTTTCCTGAAAGTTGGTTTGCATAGAATTGGGTTCAATTATACACACAGGGCTTTTCGCACAATAAGAGCTTAATGATTAATTGACCACAATCGCTGGCTGGTTTACAATCATGAGCGGAAAAACATTAAATGGAGAACCAGAAGTTGCAAACTGAGCAAGAAATCCCGGATAACATGTCGCTGATCAGCTCGGATGTTCCCGGAAGTGAACCAATAAATCCTAAAATGCTTGATAAAATCAACCGCTTTTTACAAGCGTTGACTGTTTTGCAGGATTTTGATGCATTTGAGGTATTGATGTGGGCGAGGGGTGGGACGAGACTGGATTGTGTGTTCCACACGGGGCATTTGAAGGAAATATGGTCGGGGGAAAATCCGTTCACCAGCAATACATCTATTCAAAAGGCATTATCAAAGGGCGAAAAGCGGATTATCAATTTACCCAACCGGCGAGTGAAAGAACTCAGTGACACCCTGAAAGAAAAGGCTTATGGACAGGTGCTTTGCCTTCCAATAATGCTGAAAAAAAAGACAGTCGGTATTATTTGCGCGGCGCATACACGTAAACGTTTTTTCAGCGATAAGGAGTTGGACCTTCTGGGTGCGATCGCAGACTGGATTGCCAGCATAATTGATTATGAGCAGCAAAACCAGCGCAGGCGCGCAGAAATTGTCACAGAGGAACGTGAACGGATCGGTATGGATTTACACGATGGGATCATTCAATCGCTGTATGGAATTGGTCTTTCTCTTGAGAATGCACGCAGATACCTGAAAGACGGGAAAAGCAACGGCGTCATTGAAGTAGAGAATTCAATGAAAGCTCTGGAATCGGCAATCGCAGATATTCGCGCGTATATATTAGATTTGAGACCGCGTCAGTTGCGGCACAGCAATTTACTGGAAGGAATGCAAAGTTTGATCCGGGAATTTCGCGCGAACACTATGGTAGATGTGGATTTGCTTGGTTTAGCAGAAGAGGTGGAGGGTCTGGCGAAACCTCAGATGGATGCCCTCTATCATATATTTCAGGAATCATTATCGAACACAGCCAAGCATGCGCATGCTACAGAAGTGTCGGTGCGTATTTGGCGGCAGAATGAGCGTGTTCTCTTGCGAGTGAAAGATAATGGCGCTGGATTTGAGAAAGCAAAGTCAGACAATCGGATCGGCCACGGACTTGCAAACATGCAGGCGCGGGCAGAGGGGGTAGGTGGCGGGTTTGAGGTGATATCCATCCGCAGGCAGGGCACAACGCTAACAGTCTGGATGCCATATATTCTTGAGGATGGAAAAAATGGCTGATAAAAATTATCCGCCAAACTTGCACAAAGCTGCTCATCGCGGTGAACCATCCTATGTGTGGCGGGCAGGGCAGGAACGCCGTCTTGGGATGATCCAAAGGTATGGTCGGAAAAGTGTGAAAGAATGTTTACTGGTAAATGGCACCGGTATAGGTGAATATCAGGCACGTCTGGCGGAACACGCGGATTTCACGGTGGGGTTGGATATTGAGTTTCCGCGGCTGATCAGGGCGAAGAGTAAAAATGAGTGTCTGGTATGTGCTACGGGTGAGAATTTACCATTCCCATCCAACTATTTCACAGCAATATTAAGCAATGAGGTGCTCGAACACGTGGAAGATGACCGTAAAGCAGTAGAGGAGATCACACGGACAATGAGAAGCGGCGGGCGTTTTATCCTTTTTTGCCCAAACCGCGGATATCCTTTTGAAACACACGGGATATTTTGGCATGGTGAATACCGCTTTGGGAACAAGTTGTTTATCAATTATCTTCCACGGGCCCTACGGCGCCGGTTGGCTCCGCATGTGCGTGTTTATTCTCGAGCGGATCTCGGGATCCTGTTTCAGGATCTCCCATTTGATGTGGAAATTAAAAAGACTATCTTTGGTGCCTACGACAATATCATCAAGAGAGCGCCTGTTTTTGGAAAGATGATACGGGCAGTGCTCCAATTTCTGGAAAATACACTTTTCAGTCGTTTAGGCCTTTCCCATTTTTGGGTGCTGCGCAAGCAATAACTCTATTGCTCCAGCCGGAAATCGTAAATATTATCTTTAACTGGATATTTCTTTCCGCAATTCTTACAGACTAGCAGTGGAGGTGTATCTGCCAGCGGGTATGTGCTGCATGACGGGCAGCGGAAAAAGGCATGTCCTGCCGCTGGATTCACATTATTGATCACTTTAGATTTTAAAAAGATGCTCGGACTGAGAGCGGCCCATGAGAGGGTCCTCTGCATGATATGTTCTAACCCGCGCAGTATAAAAAGAGGAAAAATGCGTTTTATAAAACCTGCCCGCAGGTATGAAACCGCAATCTTCTTCTGGATCTTAAAATCTGCTCGCTGCATCCATTCATAAACTTGCCTGGGATGAAAATCATAATTCAATTCCACAAACTCCACTGGATCAAGCGTAAATGGATCCCAATCCTGCTTCTTCATCCAGTAACGGAAGATTGATTTTATGTTCCGTTTGTTTGCGAATTCGAGGATAAAAGTTCCATTATTGACCATGCTTGTATTGAGCTGTTCAAAGGCGGCCAATGGATCAGACAAATGGTGTATCGTGCGGATCATTGTAGCAGCGGAAAAAACACCGGGCGCGAATGGTAGGCGGTACACGTCCGCAGCCACGTAGCAGTATTTTTTACTGTTTCCAAGGCGTTCGTTCGCTTGTTGTAATTGTGTGGTTGAATAATCAAGTAATGTAATGCGTTCAAAACCTGTATATCGGAGGGTATTGCGTCCGGCACCCGCCCCCAATTCCAGCAAATGTCCGCTGCCGGAGGGGAGCATCCGTTTGAGGGCGATCTGTTCAGCGGTGTCTTCATAAGCACGGTTGCCCTTTTCCCAGAAACGCTCCTGATAATCTGATCCTTCGTAATCACATACGGGTGGTGTTTTCATAGGGCTATTTTACTCTTATTATGTTGGTGGCTTTACCCATCCTGCTGATCGTCAAGATATAATCACTATTCATTATGTCGCTCATTTCTACAATCAATATTGGCAAATCCTATGGCCCGGAAGATGTATTCAGCGGGATCAGTGTGAGTGTACCCAAAAATGCCCGCATTGGTCTTGTCGGCACCAATGGTGTGGGAAAGACCACTCTGCTGCGCCTATTAATTGGCGAAGAGTCTCCGACGGAAGGACGAGTGCAGAAAGCGAAACATTTAAAGATCGGATATCTTCCACAGGAAACAGTCTTGCAGTCTTCACGATCACTCTGGGATGAATGCAAATCCACAATGGAAGAAATTAATAGCATGCGGCAGAAATTGGAAGAAATGGAAGCGCACATGACCGCATCCTCCAGGGATGAAGATGTCATGAAGCGCTACAGCAATCTGCAGGATGCTTTTCAGCGGGCAGGCGGTTATACGTTTGAAAATAAGATCGAGCGCACGTTAACCGGATTGGGCTTTGGAAAGAGTGATTATGGAAAACCATTCAATTTGCTGTCTGGCGGTCAGCGGACGCGGGCGGTGCTTGCCCGTCTGTTGTTGTCAGATCCGGATCTGCTTTTATTGGATGAACCAACCAACCACCTCGATATCCAGGCGATGGAGTGGTTGGAGGGTTATCTGAGAGGATGGAAAGGCGCGGTATTACTGGTCTCGCATGACCGTTTTTTCCTTGATCAAACAATCAACATGATTTGGGAAATGACACCAGAGATGGAAGTTTACCGCGGAAACTATAGTGATTATTTAACTCAGCGGGAAGCGCGTTATGAACGTCAGTTGAAAGAATTTAGATCGCAGCAGGAGTTTATTGAAAAAGAAGAAGATTATATCCGGCGAAATATTGCCGGTGTAAATACCCGCCAGGCGCAGGGACGGAGAAAACGGTTAGAATGCTTGCTGAAAGAGGCAAAACTGGCACCTCCGAAAAACACCAAACGCATTCATTTACATATTCAGGTGGGGGAACGCTCAGGCGACCTGGTGATCCGAACCTATGGTTTGCAAGTAGGATATCAGGATGACAAGAAAGTGCTTATAAATGTACCGGATATTGTGCTCAGGCGAAAAGAATGTGCCGCGCTGATAGGCCCGAATGGGGCTGGAAAAACCACTTTTCTCAAGACGCTGTTGGGACAGTTAATGCCTTTAGGCGGTGAAGTGGATTTGGGCGCGAGTGTGCGTGTTGGTTATTTTGCACAGGCGCATGAAGGACTGCATGAGGATTGGACATTGATAGAAGAGATCCAGGCCGCGGCATCAGGGATGCTGGAAGCCGAGATCCGGTCTTACCTGGCAACTTTTCTTTTCAGTGGTGATGATGTATTTAAACAGGTCAGTGTTCTTTCGGGTGGTGAGCGCGGTCGGTTGGCGATGGCTTGCCTGGCTTTGCAGGGGGCGAATTTGCTGCTCCTGGATGAGCCAACCAACCATCTCGACCTGCCTTCACAGGAGATTTTACAGCGCGTGCTAGTAGAGTTTGGCGGTACGATCCTGCTAGTATCCCATGATCGCTTCCTGGTAGACGGAATTGCATCGCAGGTGTGGGAAGTGATCCCGGATAAGAAAGATATTGATGTTTTTCCGGGAACATACAGTGAGATGCGAACTGATCGGGAAAGAAAAAAGAATTTAGAAACTGGTAAAAATGAGAAGAAAAAAACCGCTGATAAAGGCCAGCAAAAAAAGATTAAACGTATAAATCCCCAGCAATTACGTGATCTAGAAGCCGCGATCAGTAAACTGGAGGAAAAATTAGCGGATGTGGGAAAAAAATTGGAGAATCCACTGGAGGCGTCCGAATCGATTTCTGAGCTGGGTGAGCGATATGTGCAGCTCCAGTCGGAGTTGGATGCGCAATGGGGTAAATGGCACGCGTTGTTTGAAGATTAAGGCGGTTATTTTATCCTGCGGCTGATTTCTGTCATCAGTTCACTGCTTAAAAACGATAACTTTCCACGCACAAGAAAATATGATAGACGTTTTGGTTGGGAAAAATTCGGAGTTTTTTACGGAATTTTACGTCCCCCAGTCACGTAGATAGAGAAAATCGTAACCGATGGTCCGGTTGCTGACTTTTGCGATGGGCGGCATGATGCGCTTGAAATGGTATTGCCGCACACGCTTGACCACTTTCTCGACAAAAGAGTGCTCAAAACCCTCTTTGATACATTCATCAGGCGTGAAACGTTCATCAACCAGAAAATACAGCAGTTGATCCACTTCGGTATAGGTAAAACCAAGCTCATCTTCGTCGGTCTGGCCAGCCCAGAGGTCTGCGGTGGGAGCTTTATTAACGATGATGTCCGGTATGCCAAGGGCACGCGAAAGCTGGCGCACTTGTGTTTTGTAAAGATCACCAATCGGGTTAAATGCGCAGGCGGAATCACCGTACAGCGTGGAATAACCGAGTAGTATCTCGGTCTTATTTCCGGTACCAATAACGAGACCATTGAAATCCACCGAGCGGTCATAGAGAACGATCATACGGCTGCGCGCCATGATGTTGCCCTGGCGCATTTTAGACATTTTTGGAAACTGGTTGATGAGCCCGTCAGCGATATCTGTAATAGGGATCGTCATGGACTGCGCACCTGTGGCATCGATCACTAATTGGGCATCATCATAGGATGACTGGCTGGAGGTTTTATATGGCATGCGAACGGCAAGTACATTTTCGCTGCCTAAAGCGCGCGCAGCCAGATAGCAGGAAAGCGCAGAATCGATACCGCCGGAAACACCAAGAAGTACTTTTGAAAAACCCGCACGCGTGGTTTCACTGCGGATGAATCCGCTGATGATTTCGATTGCCAGGTCTGTGTTTATATCTAGATTTCTCATATAGTCCTCCCGGTCTAACGCCCGGACGAGCTTCCGTCGCGGTTGAGAATACGGTTGAGTTCCCGTTGAGTGAGGGCAGTGCGTTCATCACGCAGGAGCGGCAGGCGCGACCGGCTGCGGTGGAGTTGATTGAGATCAATTTCACAAAAAGTGAGTGATTCCTGGTCGTAGGGCGCCTGCGCGAGCAGGTCACCATCCGGGTCGTAGACGGTAGATCCGCCGGAGAAATGCAAACCATCTTCATAACCGACACGGTTACAGTGAATGACGATTGATGTGAAAATACTCGCATAGGCACGGTTGATGCTTTCAACCCAGTGTACCGTTGATAACTGTGGTGCACTGGAGAGGCCGCGGCCGGGGGAAGCGGAAATGAATATGAAGATATCGGCACCGTCCAGCCACAGCAAATATGGGGGTGAGACGTGCCAGAAATCCTCGCAGATCAGCATTCCCATGCGCCCAAAGCGGGTGTTGAAGGCTCTAGTGGAATCACCCCAGGCAAAAAAACGTCCTTCATCGAACAGGCCGTACGTGGGCAGGTAAACCTTCCGGTGGATATGGGAGACCAAACCTTCAGAGAGATAGGCACTGGAAATAAAAAAGCGATTGCGGATATCCTCTTCAACAAACCCAACAACGATATCAATATCACGGCTTGCTTCAAGCAGCGGATTGAAGATCGGATCTTCCGGATCGGCGCTGTGTGCGACAGTGGGAACGAGGTCCTGGAGACCATAACCCGTCAATGATAATTCCGGGAAAACGACCAGCTGAGCCCCTTCTTTTTGGGCGGCCTTGATCTGCAGGAGATGCTTATCAAGGTTGCTTTCTACAACTCCCAGTTTTGTGTTGACCTGCGCCAGTGCTAATTTTAGGTTCATAAGGTCACCTTGTTACAAATTAAAAGTCGATGACAAACTCGCCATCTTTATGGAAGAGTGCATCATCCACAGTGATCTCTCCGTCTTTTCGCAGATCGCAGATCATATCCCAGTGAATAGCAGAATCATTCTGCGTTTTTGAATTCGGATATCCGTGACCGACTGCCAGATGAAAACTGCCGCCAATCTTTTCGTCAAAAAGGATCTGCCCGGTAAAACGGTCAATGCCTTCGTTGGTCCCAATGGCAAATTCACCCAGGAAGCGTGCACCTTCATCCGTATCTAATTTTTTGAGCGGTAATTGATAGAACTTCAACTTATTATTGTTAATCATTTTTCTTTTCCGTGATAATAGGGGTAGAAAGCTCGCAAAAGCTATCAAACATCAGATCTTTACACTATCTCCCGGTGACATGACCCACACGTGATTTTTTGAATTCTCTTCAACTCGCGTCTTCCATGCCCCGACATCCTGCCGGATACCTTCAAATGTATCGTAGTGGATCGGGATAACCGCTCCAGGATGGAGGAATTCAAACGCCTTGATTGCGTCTTCCGGACCCATTGTATAGTTATCGCCAATTGGGAGCACGGCCAAGTCCAGTCCTTCATCCCCGATCAAACGCATATCACCAAACAAGCCAGTATCGCCAGCGAAATAGATCTTTTGGCCTTTATTTAATTTCAACAGAAATCCCCCCGGATTTCCGCCGTAACTGCCATCCGGCATTGATGAACCATGCAGCGCCATGGTCATCTTTACGTACCCAAAGGGGAACTGGTGTCCGCCGCCCAGATGCATCGAGTGTGTGCACACACCTTGATCCCCCAACCACCTGCAAATTTCCGCATTACTGACAGCTACGGCTCCCGTGCGTTTAGCTATGGCAACTGTGTCTCCCACATGATCGCCATGCCCATGAGTCACCAGAATATAATCCGCTTCAGTTTCCTCATGGCTCACGGGTGCCAATGGATTGCCAGTAAAAAAAGGATCGATCAGAATATTCCTTTCGCCAGTTTCCAATCGGAATGCCGCATGCCCATAATATATTAGCTTTGTCATCTTTTTCACCTATATCTTATACATTTATCTTATCAAAAATAATCCTACATTCGATAGAGTAAAATACGCTTATACACAATAAAAAAACACTGGAGCCGATATGAAAGATCCCCGCATGGAGAAACTGGCAGACATGCTTATCAACTACAGCCTGGATATACAACCGGGGCAGTCCCTGATGATACAGGGTGACCTCGGTGGCGAACCTCTGATGGCAGCTATGATGCGCGCATGTTTGAAAAAAGGCGCGTATCCGATGTTCGTCCCGTATGGGACAACCTTCAAAGAAGATGTTTTCCGCTACGCCACACCTGATATGTATGAAAAGATCCTCGCACCATATAAGCACCTGGTTGAAACATGCGATGCGCGCGCTTATTTATACGGATCGCAAAACACAAAAGAATATTCGCAATTTGATCCTGAATTGGTGTCGGATTTTTACGCTCAGGCCGGAAAGATATCCAAGATCATGATAGACCGCCAGGCAAAAGGTGAAATGAATTGGGTGGTTTCCCTCTTCCCCACAAACGCCCATGCGCAGGATGCCAATATGAATCTCTCGGATTATGAGGATTTCGTATATTCTGCCTGTATGCCGGACCCTAACGACCCGGTCGCTTATTGGAAAAAAGTTGAGGCGCGGCAGGATAAAGCGATCAACTGGCTGAAAGGCAAGAAAAAGGTTCGCATCACGGCCCCGGGTACCGACCTTACGCTCAGTATTGAAGGACGCCCGTTCATTAATTGTTCCTGCCGGATCAATGTCCCGGATGGTGAGATCTATACATCACCGGTTGAGAACAGCGCCAATGGTTACGTCACCT
>Ga0255420_10300_pt1 | contig 11401 bp, 9 predicted proteins | sample ANMaggSeSYBR02I3_FD_182630 | JGI IMG/M metagenome (GOLD analysis project Ga0255420, IMG submission 182630) | Sediment cell enrichment communities from methane seep in Santa Monica Basin, California, United Staets - ANME aggregate JGI... | ecosystem: Environmental > Aquatic > Marine > Cold seeps >...
AGCTTTGTTATTTGTCTTTTTCATTGCCCTTTTAGTTCAGTCAATGATTGAACGCGAAATTAGATTAAACATGAAAAAGGCTGGATTAGAAGGAATTCCAATATATCCTGAAAAGCGTCAATGCATTTCACCTACTACGGATAAGGTGTTGAATTTATTCAACAATATGCAGCGTCACCATATTACTGATAATGGAGTACTGGTTAAATCGTTCAACCCAAAACTGAATGATGTCCAAGCACTTGTTTTGGATTTATTAAAGATGCCCCAGAGTGTTTATACTGAATATTCTTGATCCGATGTCAACAGAAATAAATACGATTAAAAGCCCAATGAGATGTGCGGAAAGTAAGTTATATGTTATTCAATAATTCAAATGGAAATGATTCATCATGTTTAATGAGAGATATATTCAGGACCGTATCGATATAATATTTGATGTTGAAAAAGATAATTTACAAAAGAATTACAAATTCCATTATCTTGAAAAATTCAATCCTCCTAAATTTGGTCCAGAAACATTAAGTCGGCGACTAAAGAGCGATTTTGACTTAACATCAAATGATGATTTCTATTTAGAATGGAAAGCTTATAGAACTTTGAAGCAATTATATAACAAAATAGAGATAAACCCAGATGCTAGAGAAATATTTATAATATTTATAAAAGAAAAATTATTAAATTGTGATGAATTCTGCATGATAATTGATGGTTCTATTAAATATTTTAATGCATCGTCATTAGCCTTCTACTTTTTAATGAAAATAGGAGAAAATTATTCTAATATAAAAATAATTAAATTAAAGAATAGAAAGAAAAACCGTGCTCAGCTTTCATTTCCAGTTATGCAAGGATTATTTGAAGATATTTTATTATTTATGCATATAGAACCTTCTTTTTTTGAAAATGATATTCTTAATAACTTAAAGGAAATAAATTCTCTGAATATTTATTTTGCTAAAAGTTCTATTAAATTTAATTTTGAAAACAAAGTAAATATAATACTATATGAAAGATTACAAAATGAACTTTTGGGAGTAAATGAAGAATTAAATCTTCATAAAGAACAGGTGATTGGAATTATTTCAAAATTTGGATTTCCACGAGAAATGGAGCAATTTCTGTTAGAAATCGATGAAATATCTGAATTATCAGACTGGGCATCAATTAATAGTGGTATGATAGGAAACTTAAGGTCTTTTTTTGAAGAATTAATTAAAAATATGGCGTTAACTATTGAATCAAATACAGGTAAAATTTGTCCTGATAGAAAAATTGGTACATTAAGAACCTTTATTAATGATTATTTAAACATAACAAAACATGAAGATGAATTCATTGATTCTTTTATCACTATGTTACATGTAGAAGGTGGTCATGCCTTTCTTTCTGAAAGAAAATATTTTTTACTTCTTAAAAACATCGGTATAGAAATTGCCTATTTCTTATTGGGAAAATTAGAGGACTTCATTGAGAACTAATTTGATAAAATTCTTTTACTGATTTTATATCCTACTATCCGAGCATGAATCGCCCATCCCGCAGTCACAGACCTCGGACCAGATGTTCAAAGGCATCAGGAGGATGCTCGTGGATTTTGCAGTTCATGTCATTCCGCATTTTTGCTTTCTTAAACAGGCCTAAGGTTGGATTAAACTGATATTTTTATTCCGTTTAATGTTGCAGCATTATGAAAAGCTAAAAGCTCTGCTATATTCATTACAATAGTTATCGGCGAGACCATTCCCTCAAAATTTCTTGCAAAAGCCCGTCCTAACGCTATTCCTTTTGGAGTTTCAAATGAAACCTCGCAACCATGCCACTCTATACTATCCCATGCTTTAATCTTATTTTCCAATCCTGCAATATCAGTAATATCCTTGATTTCAGGCAATTCTGGTTTTGACAAAAATTTTGTTGATATTGTATTTGTAATTCCATTCTTACTTAAAATTTCATAAATTTCAGCTGCTTTTCTCGCAATAGGATCCCAAGTTAATTCTGATTCTATTTCAGTAATAGTCACAAAATCTTGGATATATTCATTTCGTTCTAATTCATTCATGGAATTCAAGTCTTCGTCAATCTCTTTTAAATGTTGGTGGATTATATCTTGAAAACTTGATTTTGCTATTGTTTGTCCAATGATACTATCAAGAACTGTTGAGAAAATTTTTTTAGAATATGACAAACTATCGGTTTCGTCGTATGAAACTATATAAAATGGAAAAAAATGTTCAAAAGCTATTTTTAATTTTAAATCTAATTTCTTTTTTCTATATAGATCATTCTTAACATCATCAAACTGGACATATTTGCCATTCCAGCTATATCCATGACCGATTCCATCAAATTCAATACACATTAACGGTTTACCATATTTATCACATATGGTATAATCAATATTTGTTTTGAACAGAAATTTCTTCTCATTGGGGGTAAGTTCTAAATCATTAATGTTAAAAATTTTTAAAAATGGAAGCTGAGGATATATATTAAAGTTACTTTTCCACATCGAATTTAAGTGGTTGAAAAGTTTTCTTTCTTCATTGCTATCAAATATTTGCTTTCTCAAACTCATAGTCTTACTTTTTACTACATCTCTAGGTTCATAAATTTTATCTTGACTGCGCAATTGGAAGAATATTAAACAAGCTTATTTTATTGTATCATACCCAAAACCGAGCATAAATCCCCCATCCCGCAGTCACCTGCATATCCCTCCACCCCCCGTCTCAAGCCATCTCCTTCACAAGCCTCGCAATCTCATCACCCACATCAGAAGTACCACCACTACCGCCCATATCCTTAGTCAGCACCTTCCCCTCCCTGATATCCCGCTCAATAGCAGCCACAATAGCATCACCAGCCCCCTTCTCGCCCATCTGCTCCACCATCATAGCCCCGGCCCAGATCGTAGCAATAGGATTAGCCCGGTTCATACCCGTATACTTCGGCGCACTACCATGAATAGGCTCGAACATGCTGGTGCCCTCGGGATTGATATTACCGCCCGGTGCCAGCCCAAGTCCACCCTGCACCATAGCGCCCAGGTCAGTGATGATATCCCCGAACATATTGGGCGTAACCACCACATCAAAGAACTCAGGGTCCTTCACAAACCACATAGTAACCGCATCAACAAAATTAAAGTCAGTGGTCACATCTGGGTACCCGCTCGCAACAGACTCGAACTCCTCGCGCCAGAACCCGTAGATATCAGTGAGCACATTGGCCTTATCCACTGACGATACGTGTTTCTTGCGCCCTACAGCCAGCTCAAAGGCATACTTTATCACCCGCTGGGTCCCCTCCTTGCTTATCATACCCACCTGGTATCCAATCTCCTCACTGTCAGTCTCGATATCCAGCCCGAACCTGGCATTGTACAGGGTGCGGGCCACCTCCAGCACAGCCTTGCTCTCGCCCCGCTTTGCCCTGCCGCCAATACCGATATAGAAATCCTCAGTGTTCTCACGCACCACAGTAAAGTCGATATCTTCCGGCGTCTTATCCTTGATAGGGCACCACACACCTTCCAGCAGCTTTATCGGCCGCAGGTTGATATACTGGTCAAAATAGAACCGTGCCGCCAGTAGAATGCCTTTTTCAAGCACACCCGGCGCAATCCTGGGGTCGCCGATACTTCCAAGGTAAATATTGTCGTAGGTATTCAGTTCCTTAAGCGCATCCTCAGAAATAAGCTCCCCTGTTTCCAGGTAATGGTCGGCTCCGTGGGGATAATCTATCCAGTCCACATCAAAACCATACACCTCACCGGCTGCATCAATGACCTTCTGCCCCTCTGCAATGATCTCAGGACCGATGCCGTCCCCTGCTATCACAGGTATCCTGTACTGGCTCATGCGCTCACCTGCTGCCTGGTGTATTCGATAAGTCCCCCGGCATCCACAATACCGCGCAGGAAACCAGGCAGGCCCGTGGCCTGGTAGGTTTCATTTTGGGTCTTGTTAGTAATGATGCCAGATGCAATATCCACGTCAAGTTCATCCCCTTCCCTGATGCGGTCCGTCTCAGCGCATTCCAGAAGTGGCAGACCTATATTAATGGAGTTCCTGAAAAAGATGCGGGCAAAGCTTTTGGCTATGATGCATTTCACCTGTGCACCTTTCAGTGCAAGAGGTGCATGTTCCCTGCTCGAACCGCAGCCGAAGTTGGTACCTCCGATGATGATATCGCCAGGGTTGACCTCACCTGCGAACTCTGGTCTTACACCTTCAAAGGCATGCTCTGCCAGTTCTTCCGGTGTATTTATCGTAAGATACCTGCCAGGTATGACAGCATCGGTATCGATATCGTTCCCAAATTTCCAGACATTTCCCTTCATTGTATTTGCTCCATGATTTGAGTTTATAATAGAATCAAAAGATTATAGTATTTTGCTTAATATTAGTTGTTGCAAGTTTAGATATGTGGACATAAATCATTTCTTCAATCATCGTAAAAATTCAGTGAAATCTGTTTGTATCTGATGAAAACGATTGCCACAGAGCGCACAGAGAACAGGGACCACAGAATGAAAATACTCTGTGCTCTCTGTGTCCTCTGTGGCAGAAAAAAACAGATTACACAGATAAAAAGCAGAAATCACTTTCGTCTGTGGTTATTTTATACTGCAACGCTTGATGTTAATACAGATCTCCATAGAACCTGAGATAGTTCCTGACAGCCACTGCGGTCTGCTCAGGATAGTGTGCCTTCATATACCTGACAAAAGCATCCCGGTCCCTGCATTCCTTTACAAGGTCAAGCAACCAGCCGATAACCTCCAGGGTTTGCCCTGACGCCCTTTTTGGAATCTCAAAGGATACGCACAGGTCGTATGGGCTAAAATAATCCCGCCTGATATGGGGTGATACCGAACCCATCAACACACCGGCTTCAATCTCGATATATGCAGGCACGCCGTGTCGTTCTAACCTGCCATCTCCTGTCAGTATTGAAAAGTTATCCTTCGAATAGGAATGAAGTTCCAGATATATATCGGGATGGTGCTCCTTTATGGCCTCCAGTAAATGAGGGGCATATTGAGTATAATAGTCCCTGTCCAGAGTGCTGAGGTACTCATTTCCAGACACTTTGGACATAATAAGCAATGTCCCGGCCAGGGGTCCGGTCAACCCTTCCAGCAGTGGAGTAGTGGTTACCCATTCATCACCATGCAGCCCCCCTGCGAACAGGCGCACAGGACTGCCGCTGCCCAGGCGTTTAATCATATTACTTACTTTTCTCACTTTTCTTTTCGTCATCCTTAAGGCTTTTTTGCCATTCCAGGTAGTTGCAGTATGGACAGCCCAGGTCCCATGGCCGCTTGCCTTTGGTAATTAGTTTGATATGGTTCATTTCATGCTGCTCACACAGTTTATCAGTGACCACGATCTGGCCGCTTTTTGGTAGCGGCAGTGAAAAATCACAATCAGGATACCCGGTACATCCGATGAACCGCCCGCCTCTTTTGGACCGCCTGATGATCAGTTTACTGGTACATTTCTCACATGTGCCTATGATCTTGTCTTCCCTCATACTGGTACGCAGGCTCTCTGTAATCTTTTCCTTGTTGTTGGCCAGTTCATCAAAGACAGCATTCAGCATCTCCCTGGATTCATCTTCGACATCTTCCTCAGTCCTGGAGCCCTCGGCTATCAGGTCCATATCATCCTCAAGGGCGGCAGTCATGTCTGGTTTGGTAATAGTATCAGCATAATTTTCCAGTGATTCGATAACCCCTATGGCAATCTTGGTAGGCTGCAAGGGGTTGCCGTGTACGTATGCCCTGGCATAGAGCTTGGATATGATCTCATGCCTGGTGGACTTTGTACCAAGTCCCAGGTCTTCCATGACCTTTATGAGCCTGCCCTGCCCGTATCTCGAAGGCGGTTTTGTCTCTTTTTCCAAAAACTCTTTATCCTTGACCACAAGGATTTGCTCCACCTGCAGGTCAGGCAGTATCATATCCTCTGGTTTATTGTACGGATAATACCAGCGCCAACCCTCTTCCAGCAGGCTGGCCCCCCTGGCTTTGAACTCCTCGCCTGAGATGTCGAACCCTGCCTGGATTACAGCCCATCTTGCAGGCCCGGCAAATGTAGCAAAAAAACGACGTACCACCAGTTCATATACCCTCCATTCATCATCTTTCAGCTTGGATTTCTCCACATAGGATGCAGGCATGATAGGGGGATGGTCAGTTGTTTCTTTCTTTCCCCTTGTGGGTTGTAATCCTGGTAATTTCAGCAGGTGTTCAGCATATCGCTTGAACGGCCCCTTACCAATAATCTGTATCAGTTCTTGCAGGTCAATACTTGCAGGATATACTGTATTATCTGTCCTGGGGTAGGATATGAAACCCTCCATATACAGGTTCTCTGCTATCCTCATGGCATTGGATGCAGTAAAACCAATACTGCTGGCCGCCCTGATAAATTCCGTTGTATTAAAAGGTGTGGGAGGACTGTCTATTTTTTCATCCTTTTTCAGTTTTATGACAATGGCCATATCGCCCAGTTTATCGAAAATTTTTCGCCCCTCATCTTTATCCCATATACGTCCGGCCTTGTGCTTTGCCTGGAACTCTATATCGTCCACCAGGGTTGCAAATATCTCACAGTACGGTTTTGGCACATGGGCCATCCGTTCCTTTTCCCTGTCAACCAGCAATGCCAGGGTCGGGGTCTGGACACGTCCCACACTCAGGAACTGGTTGCCCAGCCTGCCTGCTGTGATGGAAATATACCTGGTCAGAGCCGCACCCCAGATTAGGTCAATGACCTGCCTGCTCTCACCAGCTGCCGCCAGGTTAAAATCTACGGCAACAGGATTGGAAAAAGCCGCCTCTATCTCTGTTTTTGTGATAGTACTGTACTGGATACGGTCAGCAGTGACGCCTTTATTTACCTTTTCAATTATGCGCAGTGCTTCAACGCCTATCAATTCCCCTTCCCTGTCGTAGTCAGTTGCAATGGAAACATGGTCCGCTTCCTTACCCAGCTTACGCAGGGCCGCTACGATCTTCTTCTGTGTAGGCGTGGTGATAATCTTAGCATTTACCAGTTCCCTGCTGTCAACCTTTTGCCAGTTATTGTATTCTTTTGGAAAATCCACTGAAACAATATGACCGCTAAGCCCCATTACCACAGTGCTGTCCCACTGGTACGTGTCAACTCCGCTTACCCGTACCTGTTTGGGTTTTTTTGGGGACAGGATTGAGGCTATTCTCTTTGCCGTATTGTGTTTTTCTGTGACCATTAGATGCATATTAATGTCCCATATTCTAACTTTAAATAAAATTATTGTTTGAAATATACTAATTCAATATATAAGTTTGGTCTATTATGTGGCAAAAAATGTGGAAGACCAAAAAAGTGCTTTATACAATGTCATATATGTCTCATAATAGTATTTTATGATTAGTGGAGGATTTTCAAAAAATGAGGACCATTACTTCCAGACAAATGGATGCACTGGATACTAACTGTGCGCAACTGGGCCTGATCCCGCTTCAGTTGATGGAGAATGCAGGTTCTGCAGTTTCGGCAGAAGTTATGAACCTTCCTACCAGGGAGCGTGTACTGGTAGTGGCCGGGCGCGGCAACAATGGCGGGGACGGATTTGTGGCTGCCAGACACCTGATAGGCTATGAGGTTACGGTATTACTCCTGGGAAAATCGGATGAGATCAAGACTAGGCAAGCTGCCCGGAACTTTTCCATCCTTAAAAAGACAGGTATACCTGTAATTGAAGTAACTGATGTATCCGGACTTAAACCTGAATATTTCTCAGAATGTGACGTTATCGTGGATGCCGTGTTTGGCACCGGTATCAAAGGTCACATCAGGGAGCCTGAAAACACTGCCATTGACCTGATAAACGATTCAAAAGCAAAAGTAGTATCTGTGGATGTCCCCTCAGGTATGGACCCTGACGGCGGTAAGTTCGAAAAGGCGGTATACGCGGATGTGACCACTACTTTCTATTTGCCAAAACCGGGTTTGATAAAGGTGGATAATCAAGAGTTTGTAGGCGAGATTGCAGTGGCAGATATCGGCATCCCTCCAGAAGCAGAAACTGTAGTGGGTATAGGTGACGTGAAACTGGTAAGCGGGCGCGGTCATGACAGTCATAAAGGTGATGGTGGTCGTGTGCTGGTGATCGGCGGCGGGGCATACAGCGGTGCACCTGCCCTGGCGGCAATGGCTGCACTTAGAACAGGGGCCGATATTGTAACTGTGGCAGCCCCAAAAAGCGTTTCGAAGATCATTGCATCCTTTTCACCTAACCTGATAGTTAGGAAACTCTCTGAAAAACGATTGCGTCAAAAGGATATCCCTGTGCTGGAAGAACTGATAAAGGTCCACGATGTGGTTGTGATAGGCATGGGGCTGGGCAGGGATGATAAGACGGCTGCGGCTGTGCGTGATATCCTGCCACTGTGTGATAAAGTCGTGGTTGATGCCGATGCACTGGCTGCCCTTGAAAAGCCGTTGGATCAGTATGGCTGTAACATGATAATAACACCTCACACTGGTGAATTTAAAAATTTTAGTGGTGAAGACATACCTGTTGACCGGGAGGCGCGAATCGGTCTTGTTAACAGGTTCTCGCGGGAGAACGGTGTCGTTACCATGATGAAAAGCCCTGAAGATATTATCTCAGACGGCCAGGCCAACAGGGTCAACATCACAGGCAATCCCGGCATGACAGTTGGCGGTACCGGGGATGTGCTGGCCGGTATTACGGGGGCACTGTTCGCCGGATACACAGGAATCGAAGCTGCGGTAGCCTCAGCATATATCTGCGGGCGATCAGGTGATATAGTGTATGATGAACTGGGGCTCGGGCTTACTGCAACTGATGTGATAGATAAGATCCCGGCTGCTATGAAGATTTGAACAGGAGACTAGATTATGAGGGAATTGTTAGTAGAACTGGAACGCAACCGGGTGAGGCTGGTGGTGCGGCATGGTGAGGATGAGACTGTACTGAAACTGAAACTGGAAGAGGCAGAGGCACTTTCTGCCGACCTGGCAAATGCACTGGAGGATTACCAGCAGCGAAAACACATCAGAATCGATTGAAAGGAAAGATTGAACATGGACGGGACTTTTACACACATACACGAAGGCCGGGCCAGGATGGTGGATATTAGCGAAAAGGCCGAGTCCACCAGGCGTGCCGTGGCTTCGGGATATATCAGGCTTAAACCTGCCACTATTGAGGCGATCAGGAGTCTTACCGTTGAAAAGGGCAGCGTGCTGGATACCGCAAGGATTGCAGCGGTGCAGGCTGTGAAGCGCACCTGGGATACTATACCAATGTGCCACCAGATACCTATCACTCATGTGGATGTGGACTTTGAAGTGGCTGATGAGAGGGTGAGTGCTGTTGTTGAGGTGCGCTCGGTAGGCAAGACCGGGGTTGAGATGGAGGCGCTGTACGGGGTTTCGGTGGGACTGTTGACTGTGTGGGATATGGTGAAGTCTGCTGAGAAGGATGAGACTGGGAATTATCCGGAGACTGTTATTTCCGGGATAATAGTTGATGAGAAGTTTAAGGGAGGGGTCTGAGTCAAACGTTACGCCGGCACACCCAACCGCAGCAGAGCTGTGGGGTATAACGATTGAAATAAACTATCCTGAACTTCCCTTTACGTATGCGATATTTATTTTTTTCACCCTTTAGCTTGACAATATCAAGATATCTTACAGGAATAGGATTGGTTTTTAAAATAAAAATCGCTTTTTTGAGATGTTCTCTCTCATGTTTTTGTGATGATAAGATAAATTTCAACGATATTTATTTAATATTTATTTCAAAAGCCATGTATCAAATACCTTTAGAAGTTCTGATTCCGAAGCTATTTTATCAATGCTATGTATTGCTTTTAAATCTTCAACTTCTGGTTCTTCTTCTGGAATTAGCTTTTCCACGAGTTTTGAGTACAGATATGTAAGAAGATCAAGGTCTGCACGAATATTTTTTAATTCAGTGATTGTTTCAGCAATTCACGTTATGGCTGTAAACGCATACAAGCGAATGTTTTATTTTTCATTTCTTCGTAAACATTTTATAATATTGCGTGCTTCCATTCGCTACATCATACGGAAAATCAACTACAAGCAGAGGTATTATTCCAGAATGCTTGGATTAAAACAAAATAAGAGGCCGGGAATTGCTGTGGTTATTTGTCCTTTTCTATTATGCTTTAAGGCACGTTTATCACAACCCCTTAACGCCGCTATTATGGTTTGTGCAAGAACAAAACACTAATCAAGAAGCCACTTACACAGAGAAACATATCTTATTTTTTTCCCGGAAACAATTTCAACCGCCTCATAATCCCAAGTAATGATTAGCAGATTATCGCATTTAAGTTCCTCTGAACCTTGCAGGAGAGCTCTTACTTCACGCTCTTTTGTCACAAAATCATCAAGCAAATAACATACCTGTATAAGTTCAGAGACATTTTTCCCCTCCTTAATGGTAAAATCAATTTCCCTGCCAGATGTAGACTTATAGTAAAACAGATCTCCTTTGTTTCTCCTTTTCAGTTCAATAAAAACAATGTTTTCAATAAGCCTCCCATAGTCCCGTATACCTTGCAGGGACAGTAGTCCATTATCAACAAGATACATCTTTGATATACTTGATTCTATATTTTTGTAAGAATAAGAGAACCTCTTGAGTGGAAAAACAATAAATGAATCTTCAAAATAACCGAAATAAGTATACAGCGTATTCTTGCTTACCTTATAGCCTTGCGATTTAAGGAAATTATAAAACTTATGGATTGAAAATTCCTTTGAATTGAATATAGCATTTAGGAATAGTTTCAGCATCTTTATGTTTTTCACATCATACCTTTCCACAATATCCCTGAATATTGTCACATCTACTATCTCACTCAATATCCGGTCCCACTCTTCCCTGTAACGCACTGTTTCAGGAAATCCGCCGTACCTGACATAATCTTCTAACTTTTGGATTATTTCCCCCATCTGCGCTGATGAAAGATATTCTTCATACTCAAATTTGCCTGCTTTTAAGACTTCGGCAAAAGAGAAGGGATATACATTGTATGTCAGGCTTCTTCCCCTCATGCTTGTGGCGATTTCTTTGCTCATAAGCTTAGATGATGAACCAGTGACAAACACATTGACATTTTCCATATCAACAAGTGTCCTTACAAATCGTTCCCAATCAGGGATTACCTGTATCTCATCAAGAAATAACCAGGTTTTTTCATTCCTGTCAGGATAAATTTCAAAAAATACTTCGAGAAGTGTGTTCAGGTCTTGTGACGCTGCACCCACTAGTCTTAAATCTTCGAAGTTCACATACAATATACTGTTTATATCCTCTTTACGCGCTAAAAGCTCTTCGA
>Ga0255420_10301_pt1 | contig 11386 bp, 11 predicted proteins | sample ANMaggSeSYBR02I3_FD_182630 | JGI IMG/M metagenome (GOLD analysis project Ga0255420, IMG submission 182630) | Sediment cell enrichment communities from methane seep in Santa Monica Basin, California, United Staets - ANME aggregate JGI... | ecosystem: Environmental > Aquatic > Marine > Cold seeps >...
GACTATATTCAGTAGCATAGGGATTATTATTGCACTTCCTGTAATTCCGCCGCCGCCCGGACCCAGTACAGTCGGATGATTGGTAGCAGACCATATCCTAATGCTCATGAAACTGATAGGGACACTGATAAAACCTATAATACCGAATACCGCACTAAGACGAGCCCGTTTTTCTGGCATGTCAACAGCTTGCCTTACCATGAGGTAAGCAACATATATGAAAAAAAGCACCAGCGAAGTATTGAGCCGTATATCACCGGGCGGCCAGTAGTGTCCCCATGCCGCCTTTGCCCATATGGAACCGGATATGAGGGTCAGTCCTGCAAAGATGACACCAACCTCAGCCGATGCTGCAGCTTTAAGGTCCCATTTCTGCTCCCCATCCCGCAGGTAGAGGATACTGAAGATCATTACCAGTAAAAAGGCCATGTATGAGGTAAGGGCTATTGCGATATGGAAATATGCGATATAGAAACTGTATACATAGTTCGCCCATTGGGCATCAGTGGACACATAATGAACCTGTCCTTCAGGATTGGTATATGTACCCCGTTCGCCCGGGTCTATAGGTACAGGTGCATATAAGAAAATAATAAGGATGGCTGCAAGTATGAAGATAATTGTGGCACCATAGAGGTATTTTTTGTAATCAGTGTTTTTCATATTTTTTACCATGCTAAAGCCCTTCTTCAGCGATATTTTGCATTGTCATTAGATGTGTTATGTATAATAAATGATTTTGGAAAGAGCAGCAATTCTAAATGAAAAATCAATAAGAATGCACAAAAAGTATAAATACCTTGACACTAAATAAATTTTTATTGTATATGGAGTATAACTTTGTATACTTAAGTAAATGCGAATGATATGAGCATTTTCTTGTTACAGTCGTAAAAGACTGTATTCCTGTTATAAGGGGGGAAACGTATCCACTTCAAAAAGTATGGTCAAATGCAATATTAATGTAGACACAGATTTCACAGATTACACTGATTTTCACAACCACTATCAATCTGTGTAATCAGTGTAATCTGTGTCTCAAAGTTCAGAGCACTATAATCAATTACCATTTAATTTGAAGGGGATACGGGGAAACCTCTTATTATACCAAATGGAGGAAATACAAGATGGATAATTATGTAGATACATTGAAAAAGGTTCTTACCGACCCTGAAGGTTTTTATTCGGAAATGCCAAAAGAAGGGGGCTATCAGGAACCATTAACATTTGCAGCTATTAACTTTGCAATTCTAGGATTGCTTTCAGGAATTGTTGCTGTTCTTCTAAAGGGTGCAGGCGCTGGTTCAATAGTGTCAACCCTGGTCGGTGCTGTGATTGGCGGCATTGTCGGACTGTTCATTGGCGGAATAATATTGTTCATATTCTTCAAGATATTTGGCGGCTCAGGCGGCTATGAAGGTACTGTAAGGATATTATCATATTCAAGCGCAGTCCAGGTCTTCGCATGGATACCCGCAATCGGGTGGATTATCAGTTTATATGGTATCTGGCTAAATATCGTAGGTGGAAAACACGTTCACAATCTGACCACTGTAAAATCTGCTATTGCGGTACTATTACCATTAGTAATCCTGGGAGTGATCATTGCGCTGTTAATGACTGTAATAATTGCAGCTCTAGTGGCAATGGGAATTGGTGCGGAATGGTGTACATAGCTGTGCCGATGGTCATGGGTAATATTTGTAGCTATCGCAGCAATGGGAATTGGTGGGTTTTAATTACCCGCCACTTTTCTTTTTTTTCGAATCTCACATGGATTGAGTTAGAGCACTTTACTTTATCGAATCATCTCTAAATTAATTTTTTCTGCAGTCGTATAAGCATCATATATTCCGTAAATCCAAACAATTGGGTAAGTAAGAAATCCGATAAAAAGAAAGATTAAAAATACATTTACTGTTTGCACAATAATTAGAAGAAGACCTTTTCCAATCTCACCGTTGTATATTTGCCCAAGACCTGCAAAAAAAAATGATGCTATAGCTGCTATTCCTGGATTTTTCATTTGACATAATGGATTAATTTTTTGTCTAACACCACACTTGGGGCATATCTCAGCTTCAGCTTTAATCACCTCTCCGCAACTAAAACAATATACTTTATCCGTACCTATTTCCATATTATAACCTCTTATGTTTTTAATTACCATTCTTTTATTATTTTCAACTATAAAATACTTGTGAGAATATGACAATTGGTTTTTTCAAACTCATAAAGATTTTATTCAGAAATGCCGGCAGAAGGGGGCTATCAGGAAGCATTAACATTTGCAGCTATCGCAGCAATGGGAATTGGTGAACTTGGTGGGTTTTAATTACCTGCCACTTTTCTTTTTTTTTCCATCCAATATTATAAGTAAGACATTTATATTTTAAAAAATACATAACAATAACTATTTTATCCTTCCACCTCCATCTTAGTTCTCGATGAAAGTCTACAAGAACTATGATGACCTGCCTAAAATCAAGTTACCCCGAGGGCAGGAAGTATTTATCAGCGACAGTACGATTCGGGACGGCTCCCAGATGCCGGGCGTTGTTATGTCAAAAAGCCATAAACTCCAGATTTTTGAGTATCTTCACCAGATCGGAATAGAAAAACTGGAAACCTTTGTTTTTAACCATCGGGACAAAGAAGCAGCGAGATCTATGCTGAACAAAGGGTATGAATTCCCAGAGGTCACAGGATGGGCCAGGGCAAATCCTGCCGACATTGATCTGGTACTGGAGATGGACGGGATAGAAGAAACCGGCATACTGATGTCAGTTTCGGATTCGCATGTAATTGACAAGATGGGACTTCCAAATAGGGAGGCCGCTGAAGAGAAATACCTGGATGCACTGCAGTATGCAGTGGACCACGGACTGCGCACCCGCGCACATATCGAAGATATGACCCGTGCCGATAACTACGGTTTTGTGTTCCCGCTTGTCGAAAAATTGATAGAGATCGACCCGGATTGTATAATCCGTTTATGCGATACCCTTGGTATGGGAATACCTTTTGAAGGTGTGGACGAACCATACGGCATCCCGACAATGGTAAAATACCTGCATGACGAAATGAATGTTAAGAATATTGAGACCCATGTCCATGATGACTTCGGGCTGGGTATGGCAAACACACTTGCAGGATACTGGCACGGTGCCAACTGGTCAAGCCTCACGTTTTTGGGTATCGGTGAGCGTGCCGGAAACACAGAAATAGAGAAAGTAGTGCTGTTTTTACATGAGAGAATAGAAGGGTTTGATAAATATAACCTGGAAGCAGTAACTGAGTTTGCAAGGTTCATGGAAAAGGAGATCGGCATCAGGGTACCCCGTAACAAGGCCGTCGTAGGTAAGAATATATTTGCCCATGAAAGCGGTATACATACAGCCGGGGTCATCAAAAACCCATTCACTTACGAGGCCTACCTCCCAGAGCTCGTGGGTGGGAAGCGGCTGTTGCTGATCGGCGATTCATCCGGACTTGAAGTACTCAGGCATAAGGTAGAAGAGACCCTGAATGAATTGATGGGTGTCAGGGCCAAGGTAATGAAACGAGACCCCAGGCTAAAGGAGATCCAAGACCATATCCACCGGCTCTATGATGAAGAACTAAGAGTATCCAGCATCTCAGATGAGGAATTGAGGGGTTATGTTGAGAAATACTTCATGTTCGAACCGATCGTAGAATCCGAAACCCACGAAAAAACAAATATACGCTGAGAAAATAATTATGCCGGCGGAAAAGACCGCCGGTCGATCTTGTTTTTTTTTGATTTATTTCAACTTAGCTATAATAGCATCACTCATCTCGCTAAGTTTTGCACTGCCGCCCATATCATAGGTGACATGTTTACCTTCTGATATCACTGATTCAGTAGCATCGAAAATTGCCTTTGCCTGCTCCTTCTCACCAAGATAATCCAGCATCCATGCCCCTGCCAGTATGGTGGCTACCGGATTGACCTTATCCTGGCCCGCATATTTCGGCGCTGAACCGTGGGCTGGCTCGAACATGGCATAACTATCTCCAATATTTGCCGAATATATCAACCCAATACTGCCAACCAGTGCACTACACTCCTCGCTTATCACGTCCATGAACAAATTGGTTGACAGCAGGATGGATTCATTGAATATCTGGGGATTCTTGATCAACTGCTGGGCGATATTGTCGATATGGTATTCCCAGACCTCCATGTCAGGATAGTCCTGGTGTACCTTTTCCACTTCTTCTAAGAATGTACCGCAGGTCTGCTTGAGAATATTGCTCTTATGGATGGGCACCACCCTTTTCCAGCCCCTGCGCTTTGCCTCCTCGAAGGCATATCTGGCAATGAGGCTGCTCTGGGTGCGGGTTATCTTGCGTATGGCAATATATACATCATCGGTAAGCTTGATCTCTTCACCGATATACAACCCTTCCGTCCCTTCCCTGACACATACGAGATCCACATCTCCCAGTGGCTTTGCCGTGTTCGGGAATGTCCTGGTGGGCCTGACATTGGCGTACAGGTTGAATTTCTGCCTGATAGATACTGCAACGCTCTTGGGTGAACCTGCGCCGCCAGGTGTGGTGGTGGGTCCCTTAAAACATGCATCTGTCTTTTCAAGCAGGTCCCATGTCTGTTGTGGAATGAGTGAATCGCCACCGTTGGCTTCCCACCAGGTAGCTCCAGCCTCACATGGTATGAACTCTACATTCGTACCGGCAGCCCGGGTAACTGCAATCATGGCATCTACCAGCTCAGGTCCCACACCGTCTCCTTTTATTACTGCTGCTTTTTTACTCATAATATTTCACATCTGCTCTTTCATTCAAATCCGGCTATATTTGGTAATTATTTCATTTAAGGGCTTCGAACGGTGTTCATCCAATTGTTGCAAGCTTAAAATGTGTGGACAGAGATTATTTTTTATCTATTCTACCTTATCTTTGAAGTACATCAATGCTTTTCTTATTACATCGGTTTCGGGTTCGCGGTACATGGCATCCATCCCCTCATTACCGGAATACATATCCACTCCCCTGATCACAACTACCGGTGTACCCCAATCACCTTCACCCATAAGGAAATTGGCAAATCCGGCTATTTCATCCACCACTGCCTCGTTGGCAACTTCCAGTTCAACCCCGAACAGGTCTGAGCTGCCCCTCCAGTCATGATGTGTGTCGATACCGGCAATCCCCAGGGCAATACCTGTTTGCCCTTCCCGAAACGCCCTGCCGTTGGTATCGGTGATGATAACACTGACCCGTTTGCCTGTTAACCTGAAAAAATCTTCTTTAAGCTGCCTGGCACTTTCATTCGGGTCAGTAGGCAGCAATAATAATCCACGCTCCACATTTGACTCATCAATACCTGCATTGATGCAGACATTCCCGCTTACGTGCCTGACAAGGAAGATGGGGGATTCAATGAGAACTTCCGTACTTTCATTGAGCACTGCCTGGACGAAGGCCGGGTCATTTCCGATTTTTTTTGATATTCTCTCTGCTTCCGGTGTGGGAGTTATGGTTTCAGGATCGATAACCAACGCCTGCGCCTTTGACACGATTGTTGAGGCGATCACAATAATGTCATGTTCCTCTATTGTCGTTCGCTGGTGGATGAGCCCGGCGAGGTCATGACCCTGTTCTATCATGGGCATGTTATCCACTGTGAAAACACTTAATTTCAATATTGATTCCTCTCACGGATTATACTTGGATAAATACTGCAGCAGACATTCATATTTTAATGACTTTATAGTCAAGAACCTAATATTTGATAGATGACTTCTATAGAAATCATCGATACTAATATCTTAACACTTTAATTTCCAGATAATTATAATTTAACCACAGGGAACACAGAGCTTGTATTTGATTTACCCTCTGTGTCTCTGTGGTTTATTACTTATAACTTGTTGGAATTTGCATTTTATTAGTCAATATTGTTAGGTTTTTAACTATAATTACTATTATAGGAACATTTAAATGATTTCCCATATATAAAAAATTTGGGTGCGAGCAGGAGAACATGGTGGCAAAGATGTGTGGTGGTTCAAGAATGTTCAAGATGTCTAAGGATGATGCTGAGTGTATTGGTGCAAAGAACATTAAATTGCCTATAAAAATCCTGAAACAGAGGGGAATTCCTGTTGCTGCCCGGGATGTTGGTGGGGATTTCGGGCGTATTGTGGAATTTGATGTGAAGACCGGGCAGATGTATATCAAGACTGTTTCCAGGGACAGAAAGGTTATTTAATTTGGCTTTGTCTGATTAGCCTTTGACTCACAAATATCATCAAAGTTGAATTGGTCACCGGTATACCCCGGACAAGATGTAACGTAGCCTGTAGATCGATTTTTTAGGTGTAATATATCAAACCCGATGCTCAGGTGATGTAATTATCGTTTCCGAGGGGCGGTGGTAGATGGTAACTTTGAGGAGGTCGCCTTGGTCGAACTTAAGGCTGTTTGTCCCGGCAATATTAAATTCCCCTGTGTCACCCGGATCCCAGATATTATCATAACTATTATTTGCTGCGGCCCCTGATAATTTATGAAGCACTCCACTAAGAGCACCAAATCCTGGAGGACTAAAATAAGGCAAATCGATTAAATTCTTTTCCAGCGTTACCCCGTTCACACTAATAAAAATACTAATCTCTGACACATCAAAAGAATCCCCGCCCCTATGCACCAGCACCACTTCCTGGTTGGACCGATTCACACTCTCGATGTCAATATTTGCAATAACCGGTTGTTCCATCTCGTAGACATTCACCGCAGCATAGGCAATGCCTGAAGCCACCACTACTATCGCCGTGATCAGGATAACTCCCATTACTTCCGACATTCCACTGTCATTGTTAATACTCTTAAATGTCATTCATGTTCCCATACAAATTCTCTTTCAGGTCCTAATCCCTGATCCTGCTGATCAACAGCAATCCCCCAATAATAACAATAAATATCAGGACCGAAGCAACATATCTGCCCAATGTCCTGCCATCTTGCACTATTGTATCATCATTGGAAACCACCATATCAAACCTTACCAGGCGATCCACATTCAGATGCACCGACTGTTCCAGTGTATCCTCATTATTTATTACTCTAATTGTATATTTAGTTTTTGGGTCTAAACCGGTAAAAATATACATACAATCCCCGGACCCACCAGACACCATTTCAGAACCACGGATCACCTCCACATCAGATATTGTATTAACACTCACCCACAGATCAGCATAATCCTTAACCGGAATTGCCTCCCCGTCAGAATAACTCAGTTGAGCAGGTATATCCAGGATAGAAAGCAAGGTCGGTGCCAGATCCTCCTGGTTGTACTCACCCTGATCAATACCAAAAACCACATTGGGAGAGATGATCAATAGCGGTACAGTAACAGCTTCACTTGAATAGTAATCCTTTGACGCGTGTCCACCCCTGGACGATTCCGGAGTCTTGAAAGCCATACCATGGTCGGCAGTGATGACAAATGCAGTATTACTATCCCGGGCAGCACTGTACAGAGGTTCCAGCTTGCTATCCACACCCTCAATAGAACCAATATAACCATCCACACCATTGTAGTGTCCGGCGCTGTCCACCACCCCCACATTAATAGTAAGGATATACTTCATATCAGGATATTGCCTGGCCATAAGTGTAACAATATCCCTCGAAGCATCCAGTTCCCAGTTTGAATATGCAATATAACTATCCAGCCCATCGGTCCCGTCTAAATATCCAGGCAGTTCCTGTTCCCAAAATTCAAGTTCCCTGATAATATCCACAGGCACACCCGCATCATTTACCTGCACCTGAAGAGATGGAGTTGATATTGAATTGGATGGGCTGTGGAGTATAATATCCTGTTCATCACGCATTTCGGAAAAATCACCATTGTGCATGATGGCAATACAAATGAAGCCTTCGTCTTTGAGCACATCATAGATAGTAGCATCATTATATTCTACCATTCCCTGTTCTGCCCCGGAAAAACCGGTGATGATAACAGAATGGGCAGGTCCGGTACTTGGAGTCGGGACAATGATCCGGGGCAGCAGTATCCCGTCACTCATCATATTTTGAAAGAAGGGCACATAAGCGGATTCTACCGGATCACCATTGAGTGCCAGCGGAGTACTTCCCGGAGTAACATACGCAGACCCCATACCATCAACGATCAGCAGAATAATATTCTGCGGCGGGTTGGTCTCCCCCACCTCGATAGTGGTCTGGGCCCCAGTTAAGGGTATGGAAAATGATACCAAAAGAATAAAAAATACTGACAGCCCGTACCGATATATTCCTGGCCCTGATGTCATTTTCATCACTCAGAGAACCGGAGTGCTTCCATTAATTTTGACATGTCAACGACCTTATCATTTTCACCAATGATATATGAAACCACAAGATACCGGCCGTGAGGATAGGCTATCAATTCACCCATCAGGGTATGATCAACCATATATGTCCCTTTCATGGCTGGTGCCTGGTTGAATTTAGTCTCTGATAATTCCCAGGTAATACCGCCCTGTTTATCTGAAAAATTGCAAGGGGTGACGGCATCTCCTGCCATCTGTTCAGTTCTTTTATCAACAACTATGATGGTCGCCCTGTGATTACCTGGTTTTTTGAAGATCATGGTAACCATCCCATCTTTGCTATAGTTATTTGAATGCTCCCATGTACCTGGCAGTTCATCAGGGATGATCGATTCCATTTCAGTGCTGTTCCAGACAGGAGGCAGTGTATCAGAAGCATCACCATTGGGCTGCAGGTCAGCCGGTGGTGCTAAACAATCAGCATTATTGTCCAGACAACCTGAAAATGCAATAGCAAAAAGGAATAGGACTAAAGATAGTGAAATGGTATATGTTCTTGAACCAGTTTTATTTATCATCAGGAACCTTTCCATTTTATTTGTGGATTTCTCAAGCTCAATTTTATTATAGTCAGGAACCAAACAATTCAAACTATCTTTTCGGATTTTGCGCTCTTTGCGGTGACCAAAATCATACACCGCAAAGGACGTAAAGAGCGCAAAGTATTCAGGATATATATCAAAGATATTATGCTCTTGACTACAATAGGATTTGCTATAACATTTATCCTTTTGCTACCCCGATAGGTTTAACCCTGACCACTTTGCGGGCTATATTCAATTCATGTACTACGTTGACCACTTCGCTGCTGGATTTGTATACTTCCGGTGCTTCCTCTGCCAGCATGGACGGGTGAGTGGCCTTAACCGTGATACCCTTTTCTGCCAGCTGTTTCTCAAGCACTTCGCCCCTGAATTTCCGCTTTGCTTCACCCCTGCCCATGACCCTGCCCGCTCCATGACAGGCAGACCCGAAGGTCAGTTCCATTGCCCGCTCACCGCCATTCAGGATATATGAAGGCGTGCCCATGCTGCCCGGGATGAGCACGGGCTGGCCTACTGACCTGTACATTGGGGGAACGTCCATGTGTCCGGCAGGAAAGGCCCTTGTGGCCCCTTTTCGGTGCACATAGACTGACTTATTCTCACCGTCGATCTCATGCTCTTCAAGCTTTGCCACGTTGTGGGCCACGTCGTACACCAGGTCCATGCCCAGTTCGTCGGCATCCCTGCCAAAGAACCTCTCAAAGGTCTCCCTGACCCAGTGGGTGATGACCTGGCGGTTGGCCCATGCATAGTTGGCACCGGCAGCCATGGCCTTGAAATAGTCCTGCCCTTCCCTGCTGTCGGCAGGTGCACATGCCAGCTGTTTGTCTGGCAGATCGATGCCGTATTTCCTGGATGCCTGCTCCATGACCCGCAGGTAATCAGTACATATCTGGTGGCCTGCGCCCCGTGAGCCGCAGTGGATCATGATAGTGATCGTCCCCTCCCTGATCCCATATGCTTTTGCAATTTCGGGGTCGTATATCTTATCCACTTCCTGTACCTCAAGGAAATGGTTGCCGCTGCCCAGTGTACCGAACTGGGGCTTGCCACGTTTGCGGGCCTTTTCTCCTACTTTCATGGGATCGGCTGCATCCATGAACCCGCCGTCCTCGCAGTGTTCGATATCAGCCTCTCCTCCGTAACCGCTCTCTCCCGCCCCCCGTGCGCCGTAGTTGAAGGCATCGTCCAGTTCGCTGCCGGACACCCTCAGCCTGCTCTTCGAGCCCACACCCGAGGGGACAGCCTTGAACAGCTCGTCCATCAATTCACTTATGCGCGGCCTGACCTCACCTGCCTCCATGTCGGTCCTGATGATACGCACCCCGCAATTGATATCAAACCCCACACCGCCTGGAGAGATGATCCCCTCATGTGCATCGAAGGCGGCTACACCGCCGATGGGGAAGCCGTAGCCAAAGTGGGCATCGGGCATGGCCATTGAATATTTCTGGATGCCAGGGAGCATTGCCACGTTTGCGGTCTGGCGCAACGTGTTCACTTCAAGGTCGTTCATGAGTTTATCTGACACGAATATACGGCCAGGGACCCTCATGCCTTCCTGAAAGTCAGTAGGGATTTCAAAGATGTTCTCTTTCACCTTTCGTACCAGTTCCTTTGCCTGCTGCTGTGTCATATTAGATAATCCTCTGTTGTATAATATTACCCTGACGGTCGGTCTGAACCTTACTATATATACTGCATCATCAATTGTTGCAATCTTTAAATCTGTGGACATAAATCATTTCCTCAATCATCGTAAAAATTCAGTGAAATCTGAGTGCATCTGATGAAAATAATCAGCCACAGAGCGCACAGAGCGCACAGAGAACACAGAGAACACAGAGGAGAAATACTCTGTGCTCTCTGTGTCCTCTGTGGCAGAATAGAAAAAACAGATTGTACAGATAAAAAGCGGAAATCAATTTTGTCTGGTGGTTATTTATGCTGCAACGTTTGATGGTATATATTCACGTATCAACTATAACGTGTGCACTGTACCCACCCTTCTCTTTTGTGATTTCCAACTGGTGGTAGGTGATGGCCTTTACCTCGGTTTCAAAACTATGGCGCCCCAGGTCTATATTCTCACCCGAAGCCTGTCCGTGCAGGATATAACTGCCGTCGGCCTTTTCAATGGAATCCACCCGGAACTGGCCGAATACGATTTCCTCCACCTCGAACAGGTACAGCAGTTCTGACAGGTAGTCGTACAGCAGGTTCTCAAGTCCTTCGGATTCCAGTTCTATATCAACTGACCTTTTTGGTTCCAGTGTACTTGTGTGGATGATGACTCCGAACATGGCATGGGCTGCCTGCTCAAAGACTTCTTCCAGTGTGGTACCGTGGACCTTGAACCTGACATCTGCAGGGTGGGGGAGGTATTCGTAGCCGGTAATGATCATAAGGTTATATATATTTTAGACATAAGTTAAAGTGACGTTTTACTTA
>Ga0255420_10303_pt1 | contig 11350 bp, 8 predicted proteins | sample ANMaggSeSYBR02I3_FD_182630 | JGI IMG/M metagenome (GOLD analysis project Ga0255420, IMG submission 182630) | Sediment cell enrichment communities from methane seep in Santa Monica Basin, California, United Staets - ANME aggregate JGI... | ecosystem: Environmental > Aquatic > Marine > Cold seeps >...
TTTTATGCCTGCGGACAGACGGGTTATGTTTGACTTTTCATTTTGATGGTAAGAAAACGCAGCAAAAAAAGAAAGAGATTGCCGCGCCACACTTTGTCCAGAATGTTAGGCGGGGAACAGCGATGTAGAATTACCTGCTTGTCTGGATGACAAAATGAGCGGTGGCGGGAAAGGTGCTTAATTTCAGGCATTGATCAGCTTCTCTCTTCAATAATTTTAAAGATCCGCTCAGCGCAGTACAAACGATTGCGTTTTTTTCCGGATAATTCTTTAATGATGTTAAGGGATTCGAGCTTCTTAAAATAGCGCTGGATGGTCGTAAAGCTCCCCATAGCCAGGTCTGCCTGTGCCTGGGTGATGGAAGTGATTGGTTTGCCAATTAAGTAATCCACCACGCGTTCCAGTTTATCCCGGCCGCGGACTCCGGACAGCCGGGCTTGATACTGCGACCGTATTTCTTGTAAGAGGATGATTCGGCGGCTGGCGTCATCTGCCTGGTTGTGTACGCCATCTAAGAAGAATATCAACCACTCCTCCCATTCACCTCTCCGGCTGACTGCCAGTAAACGATCGTAATATTCCTGGCGGTTGGCTTCAATAAAATCACTTAAATACAACACGGGCTGCGAGAGCAATTTCCATGCGACCAAAAGAAGCGTGATGATCAGGCGGCCAACCCGCCCGTTGCCATCCAGGAAGGGATGAATGGCTTCAAATTGATAGTGGATCATCCCGACACGCAGCAGCGGAGGAATATCATAGTCCTGGTGAATGAACAGTTCGAGATTAGATAAGCAGGCGCCCATCATATCAGCAGGCGGCGGAACATAGCGCGCGGCCTCAAGCGCCGCACCCGGCCGGCCGATCCAATTTTGGCTGCGGCGCATCTCACCGGGTGTCATTAGATCGCCGCGCACTCCGCGCATTAAAACAGCGTGAATTTCCCGAATGAGTCGGATACTCAAAGGCAGTGAACCTAAACGTTCCAGTCCATAGTCGAGCGCTTTTACGTAGTTATGCACTTCGTGCGCATCCCGCGGATCTTCAAAAAAACTAAGCTGTCCAAGCTCGTAAGTAAATAATTCCTGAAGGGATGTGCGCGTACCTTCGATCCGTGAAGAAAGCACGGCCTCCTTTCGCATAAATGGGCTGACAACCACATGCGGCACAGGGAACGCAACCCCTACTTCTGCCAGCCGTGCAACGCTGCGGTCTGCCCGGGAGAGGGCGGACAGCATCTTGCTGGACCAGGCGATGTTCGGAGGAAGCGGGGCGGGTACAAAAGCAAAGTAACCCTGCGGGGTTTTAAGCACCTTTCCGGGAGCGTTAGTTGAAAAATCTGTTTTTTTCATGGAATTCACCTGGCCAGAAAATGAAAATAAAGAAAGCGGTTATTTTCATATTATATCAATAATGAAAATAAGGCAAGTTGTTGTTTTCATTATTTCCATTGGAAAACATAAGAAAAATAATACGGCTGGTGTTTCTTTTTAACTTCTCTGACGATCATCCGCAGGTAGGGAACGGTGATGTTGAAACGGGCAGCGTTGTGGGCGGCACCGGGATTAGTGGGAGTATTTGGTTTTTCGGGTATAAGTGGGTGAGGATCCGCTTGCGCTGTAAGGTTTTGGTGCGTTAGGAACGCACCCCGCAGCTATCCGGGCGGGGCCAGTGGTCATGGAGGTTGGGATGCGCGCTTGAAGAAAGGGGGAGTACGCTAAGGGAAAATCACATTTTCCTTGTTAAATTGTGCCCATAAATCATACTCATCACCAACTGGCTCTCCGTCCAAATTAAAAAACCTGAGTTTACTTTCGGATACACCAATGATCCAACTGCCAATGACCTCTAAATAGTCGCTATTGGGAGATTCAAAGTAGCTGGATTCCCATTCCTCTTCCTCGCTGTTCCATGTGTAGATGGTCCCCTCATCAGAAATTAAATTGATGATCCTGTTTTCTAAAAGCTCAACCTTAATAACAGGCAGATTTATTGTATGCTTATTTGACCCATCTAAATCATAGGTCTCTATGTCGTTATCGAAAACTATAAATACATGATCCCCAATCACATCCGCTTTGACCCAGGGATGGGTGTTTATTTCTGTTATCAACTTTCCGTCCCACCCGTAGATTTTTACATCATTCTCGGCTCCAAAGATAAAAAAACGTTTTTTATAAGGTTTAACTACTGCATCCTCAATATTTATGGAGTAATTATCATTTAGCTGTGCGGCAGAAAAGTCGTAGATATCCAGATAGTCTAAGTAAAATAACAATACGCGGTCGCCAACCACCTCTAATTTTTCTGTGTCGGAGATGTCGATGCGAGCGGGGGAGCTTGACCCCCCAATTTTGTAGATGTCAATGCTGTCTTTACTGGTAAGCAGCATATGATCTGAACGCACTTCTGTACCCTCTTCCATAGAAAGTTTTCTCATCTTTTACCTCCACACGAGTGATTCCAGCACTCCTGCCGAAAAAACACCTGTATATATTTTATACAATGTTTTTTTTGGAAAAACAAGCAGACAGCCGTTAGTTTTGGGTCTTTGGTGCTACTGAAGATGCTTAAATGATCAATGCAGGGGAGGACGTTAGGGTTGGCGAGGGATTAGATTTGATTTTGGTGTGGATAAGTTTTTCCATTCCTAAATATTTTCAAAGAATTTCCATTCACTGATGTCATTCTCGTTATAAGAATATACCTTATTGTCATTTACACGCCAGCTACCGTCCTTTTCTATAACAATCCCACCTAATAAATTCTTACCCTTTTTGTTTTCTTCTTGAATATATGCTTGAAGTCCTTCTGCTTTTGATTTTGTATCCTGTGTATCCGCCGTGATCCCACCCTTAGTATCAAACAATCCTAATCTGCCGTCCTCGAACATCACCAGCCAGTCCACATAGAAAGGTTTTTCCTCCCCGTTATACTCGTAAGGAACTGCAAAGAATTTCTCTAGTTTTTCCCCATTCTTAAACCACCAATTCACTTTATCGTTTCCATCCAGATACACCGCGAAATCCCTTTCCCCTTGTGGCACGTTCTCACGTTCATAAGCTGGCTCCATCACGCATTTTTTATATTCTTTTCGCCTAAAATTTACGTTATAGTTATGCCCTTCAGGTACTTCCCAGTTCTTGGTAATGTTCAAGATACAGTCTTCTTGATAAAGCTTGTCGGTGTATATTTCTTTTGCTCTATTTAATGTGTTTATCAACAGCGGCTGGTTGTCCTTATCTAAAATTATTTTCTGGATCTCGCTGTCATATCTTGAAAACTTACCTGGAAACTCATACTTAAAGAAAAGATAGATTGACTCACGTACCCGTCCAACTGATTCTGGTTCAGGGTGATATTCTGGCAATAGGTAGGTAGCAGCAAATTGGTTAAATGTGTTTTGTAACTCCAACGAGTTCATTTCCACTTCGATCACATCTGCGTGAAAACCATTCCTTTCCCTGCCTTCTCGCAGGTGTTCGATATCTGCATCTATAGTTTCAATCTCTCCATCCGTAACCAACTCTTTTAACACCTCCCTTTTTGTCAGGTCAAGCTTTGTTTTCAGGTTTAACTCTTTCGCTGCGTCCATAAAACAGGAGTTAAACGCAGGGCTTAGTCGTGTCCGTTCACGCTGTCGTTTCCTGTGAACTGAGCGCAATGCGAGCGGCTCATATATATCCTTTCTACTGGAATATTGAATTGTCACATAGTCTCCGGCTACATCCTCTAATATGGATAGATCGCTGGTTGTGGTGTACACGAATGCCGTATTTAATTCCTCGTTTTTATAATGTTTGAGCTCCGGCATACGCAGGATGCGCCCAAGTGTTTGTGTTGAAAAGGTGAAATCTCTCCAGTCTCTAAACAGGCATAAAATACTTGCCCTTGGGCAGTCCCATCCCAGTGCTATTGCCTGCTTGAAGATCATCACTTCTGCTTCATTATCATTGCGCGTTAGGTTCTCTAAATTTTCCTTGTCTTCGGATAGGTAAATGGCTAATTTACCATTTTCAACTGTGATGCTGTGCTTTTCCCTCAGCATACGCTCAACCTCTTCTCGATAATCTAAAAGCATATCCCGTCTATTATCTGGTATCTGGATAAGAAGCAGTGGGTTAACTTGAATTCCATTTTCATCATTTATTCTTTGTATTTCCTCCCGTTTTTCAATAGCGATCGCCAGGATTTTATCGTCCGTGCTCTCACCTGCGTTACTTGTGAACTTCCATTTTCCGCTTCTGTTCCCCTCAAATAAGTTCATAAATCCTGGATTGATCGCCACTTGTTTTTTGATCATTTCTTCTTCGATAACTTCTCTACGCAGTACGGTCACGCGCATGTCTCCTTCAATTTCTGGTGTCGCGCTTACATTTATTGTCAATTTTGGGCCCATCATTTCAATTAGGCCTTGAGAAGTTTCAGTCGTTGCGGTATGGTGCGCTTCATCGATCACCAGCACGATCTCTCGCCCGGCTTCTCGTGTTCTGTCAATGACACTGGTCAGGTTGAACTCCTGTTCGTTATCCCGTATGTACACATTATCTTCTCGGTCGATTCTATTCCAATTGAAAAACAAGATCTCTCCTTCGCCGATCTGTCTATCGCTCAGCTCATAAAACTCGACTGGTTTAAGTGCCCTGCTATCTTGGTAATATACTTCTAATTTTTCTTTGCTCTGCGTGTGCAGTTTTCGCGGGGCGGTCCAAATGAATGCTAACGGTTTGCCGTTGATACCTATATCATTCAAGCGTTTGATAAACTCAGCCGTCACAATCGTTTTTCCCGACCCTGTCGGTGACTTAAACACGAGTGTTTGATTTCCCGAAGATCGTGCCATCCGCTGGCTCTTTTCAATCATTTCTCTGACTGCCCTTACCTGATAATCTCTCAACCTGATCACTTGTAGATCCTCCTGTAGACCTTTAAAATAGATTCCGGCACTGCGCAAAGCGTTACTTTCTCTTCTAATCCCTCAAATGCTTCCGTATAGGTATCGTTCGTCAGCGAGAATACATACACACTCACTTGTTTGTCCAGCCCCTCTATCCGTTCGCGGAAGGTGCTAATTTCTTCTGGCTCAAACAGGATTGCCGTGTATCGTGTGTTATTTTTATAAATTTGCCAGTGCTCTGCTTGGTCTACTTCATCAAATGAATCCTCCCTCAAACACAGCATCTCAACCGATCTTTCTGTGATCAGTTTTTTGTTTGTGTCTGTGCTCTCATTGGGCACAAAATCGGTCTTGAAGTATTTCAGATTCTGAGAAATATTTGTAATCTCAGAATAATCTTTATGGCCTTTTATTACTTTTTTTATGCGAGGGTAACATATCTCTTCCGCAATTTTATTTTCATTATTTGTGCACAGAATGAAATTTCTATTTCCCTGGTCTTCGTGGTTTAGTATTATTGTTGCATGCCCTGTTGTTCCAGAACCCGCGAAGAAATCTAGAATTATTGCATTTTTGCGATTGAAAATTATAGGTTCTAAACAATCATAAGTATTAAATACAGATTTAGGATAATTAAATTCTGATGTTCCTATCAATTTATTTACAAGTTTGGCTCCGTATTCATTCGCGTCGTATCTGCTGTTTTGCCAAACCGTCCTAACAGTTCCAAAGTTTTTTCCTAGCTCAATTTCAAATCTGTTGTTTCGCTTTTTCACGCGCAATAACCCTCTAATTTTTTCAATGCTTTGCCTCGCATAACGCCATTTTCTTTCGATGCCATTTCTATCAATTGGGTACACGTAGTATTGGTTTTTCACCTTTTCAGTTTGTTGTTCAGGGTGGTTTTCATTAGGAATAACATCGCCAAAGCCTATTATTCTTTCATTTTTTAGTATTATTGGATAGAAACAGTTTCTGGCATTTGTTCTTAATGATTCTCCGCCGTTGTCGCGTAAATTCCTCCAATCAACATCTTCATCTTTAATTTTTCTTCTCCCTATAATTTTCAACCCCTTTTTAAATACAAAAAATGCAAATTCGTGAGTATACGAAAAGTTTTTCCCTTGAATTCCCCTGGGGTTGTGAACTATTGTTATGCAATGAATTTCATAGTTTATAAATATTTCTTCTAATACTAAGAAAAGTCGCGCGAATTCATTTTCGTCAATTGCACAAATTAATGCACCATTTTCTTTTAATAAATTTTTTGCAAGTCTTAGCCTCTTGCTCATCATAGACAACCACTTACTATGTCTATAAGGGTCTTTTGTATCTACAAAATTATTGTTATATTTCCAATCTCTTGCTCCGGTGTTATACGGTGGATCAATGTAGATAACATCAATCTTTCCCTCATGCGTGTAATTCAGCACAGATAGCGCGTGGTAATTGTCCCCCTCAATGAGAATATGAGTTGGTTGGTTGTCATCTGTGTGGATTTCTTTGCTCTTGTCTTCTACTAATACTGGCAGTTTTCCCCGGCTCTCCTTCTCAAAACCCTCTTTTGTGCTCTCCTCGTCCCACACCAACCCGTACTTTTTGCGCTTCTCTAGTGCTTCAACACGTTTTATCAGATCTTCCTTTTCCCAGCCGCTGTAATCCCGTTTTGTCATTTTTTCCCTTTGTTCATTACCGAAATGTAAATCCCATTTATGGTTTTAAATGCGTAAAGAATCATCAAGTAAATTTAACAATGTCTTACTATAAGATTGTAGTCTAAGATGATGTTAATAACATCATTTTCCCCAAAAAAACAGCGGAGAGGGAGGGATTCGAACCCTCGGTAGCCAATAATGACTACAGCGGTTTTCGAGACCGCCCCGTTCGACCACTCCGGCACCTCTCCGTGTGATGGAAATTATAGCATCCAAGCTGTGAGACCCACACCCCCGCGGGTGTGATTAAGACGTGGTTTTTTCGCGGGAGCGTTCCATAGAACGGAGCAGCAGGGCGAGGAATAGACCGATCAGCGAAATGCCGGCCATGATGCGGTAGAGGGCGGCGGAGCCGTAGGCCTGGTAGAGGGCGCCGCTGATGAGCGCGCCGGCACTGCCGCCCAGCCCGAACTGGAACGCTCCGCGCAGCGCCTGCGCGGTGGTGCTGATCCGCCCGGGCGCGCGCTGGTTGATATAGGCGACGCCGCCGGCGTGGATGAGGGAAAAACTGGTGCCGCCGATGAACATATTGATGAGGATCAGAAAGGGTTCCTGGAGGGCGGCAGCGGCCGTGAACCAGAACACCCGCACCACAAAAGCGAGGATCATCATTCTGCGGGAGCCCACTTTGTGCTGGATGCGCTTGGCCGCGGCCAGGGCGGCGATCTCTCCCAGCAGGGAGACGGACAGCGCCGTGCCCATCAGCGCGGGACTGCCGCCGATGTGCTTGATGTGTAAAAAGAGAAAGCTGGACACACTGGCTTCTGTCAGACCCCACAGAAAAATGACCCCCATCCAGGGCAGGAAGGCCGGCAGGCGCAGCATGGTCCAAACGTCCCTGGGAGAGGCTTTGTCCCCGACTCGGCTGGATGACTGATCTGTTTCCGGCAGGAACCAGGAAAAGATAAACAGCAGGATCAGGAAAAAGATGTGCACAGAAAAGATGATATTTAAATCAAAGGCGGGATCATCCAACAGAAGGCCGGTGACCAGGGTGATAATTCCCCAGCCAATCGAGCCGCCCATGCGCACAACGCTGTAATCGCGGGGGTTATCGAGCGCATTCAACGTGGTCCGGGTGAGGATCGAGTTGGTGGGGGAGAGGGTGATCGAATAAAGCATGACGATGGGGAGCAGGGTAGCAAACGAAGCTGCACGGGGATACAAAAGCAGAGCTGTGATCATTGTCAGGATACACGCGCGCAGGATCAGTTTGTGGCGGCGGAGCACATCCGAGAGGAAGGCGAGCAGGATGCTGCTGATAAAAGACACCAGACTGCGGATGGAGCTGAGCTGGCCGATCTGCCAACCCTGCAGATTGATGCTCTCGTAATAGAGCCCCGCATAGGGAACAAAGGCCCCCATGCCTCCCATATTGAGGAAGAAGGCGATCCATAAACCTGCCAGGGTGCCGCGCGGAGTCGTGAAGAATCTTTTGATCCGGACGGCCGGGCTGGTTTTTCGCATGAGGGTGATTATAACAATGATTGAGATTTTTCCCTGCCGATTAAATAATTTCACTTTTTATCAGGGTATGGGGCTGCCGATGCGTGTGGACAGGCAGAAAATTAAAAGTTATTTGTGATGTTTTTTTCGCGGGAGCGTTCCGTGGAACGCAGAAGCAGGGCGAGGAGAAATCCGATGAACGCGAAACTGCCCATGATGCGGTAGAGGGCGGCGGAGCCGTAGGCCTGGTAGAGAGCGCCGCTGATGAGCGCGCCCACGCTGCTGCCCAGTCCCATTTGGATCGCGCCGCGGATCGCTTGCGCAGTGGTACCGATCTGTTTGGGCGCGCGCTGGTTGACGTAGGCGACGCTGCCAGCATGCATGAGAGAAAAACCCCATCCGGCGATAACCATAAAGAACAGGAATAAGGCGGGCTGTTGAATGAGGGACGCGGCGATTAACCAGACACACAGTACCACAAAGGATAGGATCATCATTGTGCGGGTGCCGACCTTGCGCTGGATGCGCTTGGCAGCGGCAAAACCGATGATCTCTCCGAGGATGGCGGCGGACATGACTGCGCCCATCAATGACGCGCTGCCGCCAAGGTGTTTGATGTGTAAAAAGAGGAAGTTGATGATGCTGGAATCTCCCACGCCCCACAGGAAAAGGATCCCCATCCAGGGCAGGAAGGCGGGCAGGCGCAGCATTTCCCAAACATCTTTTACGGATATTTTTTCTGTATGCCTGTCGGGACCGCGGTCTCCTTCCGGCAGGAGCCAGGAAAAGGCGAACAGCAGGATGAGGAGGGTGATGTGCAGGTCAAAGATGATTGTCAGGCTGACAGCGGCATTGTCCAGAAGCCAACCGGTGATAAAGACGAGGATACCCCAACCGACCGAGCCGCCCATGCGCACTTTACTGTAGTTGCGCGGATCATCAAGCGCTTCCAGAGTGGTCTCATCAAGGATCGCGCCGGTGGGGGAGAGGAAGACCGAATAAAGCACGACGATGGGGATCAGGGTGGTAAAGGAAGCCGCGTGAGGAAATGCGAGCAGAGCAGCGCTCATTCCCAAAACACAGACGCGCAGGATCAGCTTACGGCGGCGGAGGAAATCTGAGAGGAAGGCAAGCAGGATGCTGCTGGCAAAAGACACCAGACTGCGGATGCTGCCGAGCTGTCCGATCTGACTGCCGGTGAGGTGGATGCTTTCATAGTACAGCGCGACGAACGGGATAAAAGGCGCCAGACTGGCCCAATAGAGAAAAAAGGCACCCCATAAACCAGCACGGGTGCCGCGCGGAGTGCGGAAGAATGCCTTAGTCTGGGCGGACAGGTTGTTTTTTTGCATAAGAGTTGAATTATATCAATGATTCAATACGCGCCGTATCGATGCGGATCGCGGTCTTTTTTCCCCTCCTCTATGTGAACCTTAAAAAACCTTCACCTTTTGACAGGTTGTATTGAGGTGAAAAATTTGTTATTCTCATCATTGGTATTAGAACAATAGTACTAATTCAGGTCCACGCAGGCGGATGATGCGCTGAAAGATATTCACTGCAGCCGCCGCGCTGGCTGGTGCTCCACAGAGGGCCAGGTGCCGGGCCGGGGAGCGGCAGCCTCACTGCCCTGTGAATGATCAAGGCAGACAAGAGGACCTCTCGCCCCGCCCGGGCCAGCCGGCAGAGGGCAAGGCAGGCATAAAAGAACCTGTATCTATTATCGGAATAGTTATAAGACGCAGGATAAATGGAAGAGGAACAGGATGACGGGAAAATTCAAGAAACCAACACCAGGCCAGATGCTTCCCAAACCGAGTATCAAACGCAAGTCGGGCGGCCAGCCGGGAAACCTGAACGCGTTCAAGCACGGCTTCTATTCCCGCCGCTTCACCAAGTTGGAACTAAAGCACCTTGATGTCATTCTTTCTAATGATCTCACCGATGAGATCGCGCTTACCCGTGTATTACTTCGGCGCTATTTTTACCTGGCGAACAAGAAAGCAAAGACACTGGACGAATGGGCAACCATTATTAATATCTGTGGAGTAATTGCAACCCGGCTTTCCGGCCTGGTACGCACGCAGTATCTCTTATCTGGCAAAAATCCCCATGATACCTTTGATCTTTTCTTAGAAGCTGCCGATATCGTTCGAGGAAATAAAGGAATTGTTTAATGCCTAACAATGATCAGTCTCTCGAAGAACGCAGGAAGCATATAACCCTTTCAACCATCGACAAGAAACTTGCTGTCCTTTGTGAACGGTTATCTAATGGGTCGAAGCTTCAAACCTCGATCAACAAAAAACTAGATACTTATGTCGATCATACCAATGTCAGATTAAGAACTATTGAAAATCTGCTTGAGATCACCATGGAAAAGCAAAAGGACAACAAGGAAGAGATCGGCCGGCTAAGAAACAGGTCAAACGCTTCTGATCTTTTGCTCGCTGTCGGGACGATTGTGTCTGGATTTTTAGGGATCAACAAATGATGTATGGCCAAAAACTCTCAGCCCCTGAATCTGATCGTGTCCACTCTCTCGGACGTGGATACTTTCGTCGATGCCGCATCCACAAATATCAAACTCCGCGGCTATCAGCGCGGTGTCGCTCAGGCAATCACCAGATCGATCGAGGAAAAAGCGGGGCGCTCATTCGTGATCATGTTTCCCCGCCAATCCGGCAAGAACGAACTGCAAGCGCAGTTGGAAACTTACTTGATGGCTCTGTACTTAGGTTTCCCCTGCGAAATAGTCAAAGTGTCCCCCACCTGGAAACCGCAGACCATCAACGCCATGCGCCGGCTCGATCATGTGCTCAGCACCAATCTATTAACCAAACACTACTGGACGAAAGAAAGCGGTTATATCTTCCGGCTCGATCAGGCTCGCATTTCGTTTTTCAGCGGTCAGCCCCGCGCCAACATCGTCGGGGCGACCGCTTCTGTCCTGCTCGAACTCGACGAAGCGCAGGACATATCCATCAGCAAGTACGACAAGGAAATTGCACCGATGGCAGCCAGCACCAACGCCACCCGGGTTTTTTGGGGAACTGCCTGGACTTCAAGGACATTATTAGCCAGAGAGCTCAAATCCGCTCAAAAGGCACAGAAAAAGGATGGTATTAAAAGGGTGTTTATTCTAACTGCGGACGATGTGGCCAAAGAAGTACCCGCCTATGGTGTCTTTGTTGCCGGGCAGGTTGCCCGCTTGGGTCGTAATCATCCCATGATCAAGACCCAATATTTCAGCGAACAGATAGACGCGGAGGGGGGATTATTCCCGCCCGAG
>Ga0255420_10305_pt1 | contig 11332 bp, 10 predicted proteins | sample ANMaggSeSYBR02I3_FD_182630 | JGI IMG/M metagenome (GOLD analysis project Ga0255420, IMG submission 182630) | Sediment cell enrichment communities from methane seep in Santa Monica Basin, California, United Staets - ANME aggregate JGI... | ecosystem: Environmental > Aquatic > Marine > Cold seeps >...
GGAAAAGCGTATTATTGGCATAATCGAGGGAGGCACTTCAAATGGAGTTGAATTTTATCATGGAGTGTTAAATATCGGGGAACCTATGGCGACTCCGGTAATTAAAACCCTGAAAAAGAGGATATCTAAAGGAAAAAATGCAATCCTGGATTCATCACCGGGTGCTGCCTGCCCTGCTGTTGAAACCATAAGAGGCAGTGATTTTTGTTTGCTTGTTACAGAACCCACGCCCTTTGGACTCTATGATCTGAAACTTGCAGTTGAAGTAGTGAAGCACTTAAATGTTCCCTTTGGAGTGATTATAAACCGGGATGGTATAGGTGATGACAGGGTTGAAAAATTCTGTATGGCAAGTAACATTCCTATCCTTATGAAGATTCCACAAAGTGAAGATATTGCAAGGCTCTATTCAAACGGTAAACCCTTTGTCCTGGAAATGCCGGAATGGAAGGAGAAGTTTGTTCAGTTGTTTGATAAGATACAATCGGAAAATGTACAATAATGAGACGCTTTTGAATAAAATATATGAAGTGATTATAAGATGACTAAAATCGGATTGGTAAGATGTGAAATAGCTGCAAGGTCATGTCCAGGTACATCGTGTTTTAAAGTTATGAAGACTAAGACCGGGACATTTGAAGAATTCAAGAGTGATGATATCGACATCATTGGCATGATAACATGTGGAGGATGTCCTGGTAGAGATGCAATCAGACAGGTACAGGAAATGGTAAACAGAGGTGCTGAAGTGATCTTCATGTGCACATGTTTGATAAAACCAATTCCAAATCCACCCAAATGTCCGTATGCTGAAGAACTGGCAGATGCGATCAGAGACAAATTAGGCGTCAGAGTCATCATGGGAACACATTGATGCTCATTTCCTATGAATAAGCAAGGTAAAGACATGAAACAGTTTACTATTATAAGTGGAAAGGGAGGTACCGGTAAAACCACAATCACTGCAGCTTTTGCCTCCCTGGCTGAAAATGCCGTACTGGCTGACTGTGACGTGGACGCTCCGGATCTGCATCTCATCCTCAAACCTGAGATTAAAGAAACGTTTGAATTTTCCGGATTGAAGATTGCTTCAAAAGATGAGGAAAAATGTACAGAATGCGGAAAGTGCAGGGAATATTGCAGATTTGATGCTATTGATGATGATCTAAAACTAATTGACGAGAGATGTGAAGGATGCGGTGTATGTGAATATGTTTGTCCTGCCAATGCAATACACCTGGTTGACAGAAAATCCGGGTTTGCTTACCTTTCAAAAACCCGTTTTGGACCGATGTCGCATGCCGAGCTTAATACTGCTGAGGAAGCCACAGGAAAATTAATTTCCCTTGTCAGAAATAATGCCCGGGTCCTGGCTGACAAATATAACAAGGATCTGATCATCATAGATGGCCCTCCCGGTATCGGCTGCCCTGTCATTTCTGCAATTTCAGGTGTTGATCTTGTATTGATCGTAACAGAGCCTACATTATCAGGTATTCATGACATGAAAAGAATACTGGGAGTGGCCGGGCATTTCAATATACCGGCAGTGGTTTGCATAAACAAATTCGATATAAATCCCGGTAATACACAACTCATCGAAAAGTACTGCGCCGAAAATGGACTCGATGTTGTGGGCAAGATACCATATGATGAAACACCGACGATGGCCATGATCAGGGAGATGACTGTCGTTGAGTTCTCAGACAGTGAGTTTTCTAATAATATTATAAAAATATGGCAAAATATCAAGGGAAAACTGAAATGAACGCAAGGTGAAACTGAAGTGACAGATCCAAACAATAAATCTGATTTTGATAAGATGATCGAAAAAATTCAAAATGAGGTCTATGAGCAGGAGCGGATGGTTTTCTCAGAAAGAGTTATTAAGGAATATAATAATCCGAAAAATATCGGCAAAATTGTACAACCAGATGCTTTTGCAGCATTAACCGGCTGGTGCGGGGATACGATGGAAATATATCTGAAGATGGACCATGATATAATTGAAGATATATCATTTATGACAGACGGATGTGGAGCAACGATAGCTTGCGGGAGCATGCTTACATCTATGGTCAAAGGAAAATCTGTTAAAGATGCAAAAGCAATTACAGATAATGACCTGATTACTGCTCTTCAAGGTCTCCCTGAAGAAAACCTGCATTGTGCACATCTTGCTATTATTACACTGGAAAAAGCGCTGGAAATGTTATGAATAATTTAGCCACAGAGAGCACAGAGGACGACACAGAGGCGAAATACTCTGTGCTCTCTGTGTGCTCTGTGACAGAATAGAAATAAAAAGTCACGTGGAGCCGGCTCAAGTTAAGCTCGGATTAGGTTCAGGTTATGCCCAGGTTAGTCTTGGATTAGGTTCAAGTGAAAATGTATATACCAAAATAAACGGAGATTGTCAGATGCAATGTGCGTTATGTGAACAGAAAAAGTGCAGCAATGGAAAGGATTGTTCGACAATTAAGGCAGATGTTGAATATACTGGCAGGAACCTCGAATCAATGAAGATCTCGGCACATATAGAATCCAGGTACTATATGGAAAAAACGAGGTTGGAAGAACTCATTTTGTATGCCAGGGGGATGGGGTATGAAAAACTGGGCATTGCATTTTGCATCGGTCTGGAAAAAGAGGCAAAAATCATACATGAGATCTTAGCACAGGATTTCAATGTATTCTCTGTCTGCTGTAAGGTATGTGGAATTGATAAGGACAGTTATGGTCTGGAGAAACTGCACAATAGTGGTTTTGAAGCTGTATGCAATCCGGTGGGTCAGGCACTGGTATTGAACAACGAGAAGACTGAACTGAATATCATTCTCGGATTGTGCATTGGACATGATATTCTCTTTACCAGTCACTCGCAGGCACCTGTAACCACACTGGCAGTAAAGGATAGGGTACTGGCACATAATCCCCTGGGTGCGATATATTCCAATTATTATCTTAAACACAGGTTCAATACCAAAGATTAGGATTTGGAACATCCCTGTTAGGCACATAATCCAAATACCATCCGAAATTACAACCTGATCTTCTCAACTCTACAGCGGACCACTGCACAGACATGGGTATAATTGATATTCCACGATTGTTGCTACCAGTGGCACCTTTAAATAGAATTATTATATATATTAATATTAATCATGCGATACGTAACACAATAGTTATATAATATCAACAAGAATCGCATTCCATGAACTCTAACAATATAGAGGAATCTGTGATTGAAAATGCTGTTCGGTTCCACGGGCACCAGTGCCCCGGACTTGCAGTTGGAATACGGGTATCTAAAGTGGTGTTGCGAGAACTTGGAAAACCTGCAAGGGATGAAGAGATGGTCGCAATTGTTGAAAACAACTCTTGCGGAGTGGATGCTATCCAGTTACTCACAGGATGTACGTTTGGAAAAGGAAACCTGGTATTCAATGATTTTGGAAAATCGGTTTATACGTTCATAAACCGTGAAACCAACAAAGCATTAAGAATATCCATCAACAAAGATGCTATTGATACAGACGAAGAACATCGCAATCTCTTTGTCAAAGTAAGGAACAAAACGGCAAGTGAATCCGAAAGAGAGTTATTTACGCAAAAACACATCAAAAAAAGTAATGAGATACTTGATCTACCTGAAGACAAGCTCATGACTATCGAACAAGTGGAGCCGGAACCAGTGCAAAAAGCGCGTATCCATGAATCACTGGATTGTGTTATGTGCAATGAACCTGTGATGGAAACAAGAGTCAGACTGCTTAATGGTGAAGCTCATTGCATTCCATGTTTTGAGGGGTTGACAGGTAACAATTCCTGAATAGATTTGAACCGGATGGGAATAAAATGACCAAGATTGGAAATACATTGATAATATCCTTTATCATATTTTCATGTATATTGCTATCCTTCATCATATTTTCATGTATGTTGACACCTGTAATAGGTGCTGCTGCAGAAAATGAGATCCGGATAGCAGATAATGCCGGTGATTGGGGATATCCATCTCCATATCTGGCTTATGGGAGAGGACCCGGGTATTTGAGAATGCATTTCATTTTTGATACTCTTGTGTGGAAAGATGAAACCTCTGACTTGATTCCTTTGCTGGCAGAAGATTGGGAATATATTCCGGAAGAGGAAGTGTACATCTTCAATCTTGTCAATAATGCTAAATGGCATGATGGGGAGCCTGTAACAGCAAATGATGTCGCCTTTACCATTGATTATATGAAGGAGCATCCTTATGGCTGGGTCATGCTTGACAGCGTTGACCGGGCTGAGGCAGTTGATGAGCACACTGTAAAGATCTATATGAGCGATTCGTATGCGCCTTTCATGGAGGATATCGGTGGCACGATGCCGATCCTGCCGGAACATATATGGAAGTATGTCGAGAATCCGATGGATTATGTAGACACCGATGCGTTCATAGGCTCCGGTCCTTTCAAATATGTTGATTTTAGCAAGGAGCATGGAACATACAAGTATGAAGCATTTGATGAATATTATCTTGGTAAACCGAATGTTGATCAGTTGATCTATGTGAAAACGGCTGATACCCAGATGGCACTGCAACTAGGTGAGGCAGACTTAGCTTCAATAAAACCAGATATGGCTGAAACTCTTACAGAGGAAGGTTTTGTCGTCATAGCAGGTCCGCATTACTGGAACAAGAATTTGATGATCAACCATAATAAGGAGCCTCTGGATAGTGTTGTGTTCAGGCAGGCACTGGCTTATGCTATCGACCAGGACGAATTCGTGAATAAATCACTTAGGGGATATGGAAAACCTGCCAGTCACGGCCTGATCTCATCAGATAGCCAGTGGGCAAATCCGGATGTTTTGGATTACCCATATGATCCTGATAAAGCAAAGGAAATGATCACATCGCTTGGCTATGAATTGGAAGACGGTCTTTTCACCAAAAATGGAAAAGCCCTGGAACTTGAAGTACTTGTTTCGATGATCGGCACAGGGGGGCAGTCTATGCCTGACAGGGATGGTGAAATATTGAAGAACCAGCTCGAAAAGGTGGGTATACAGATAGAACTGATATCTCTTGAAACGAAGATCGTCGATCAAAAGGTTATAAATTGGGATTTCGACCTTGCAATCTCCGGACACGGTGGCATTGGCGGCGATCCGAAGATCCTCTATGAAAAGGTAATACAGGTCCCGGGAACCAAAACTAGTCCGAATACTGCAAGATATAATAAAAGTGAGGAGTTAAACAATCTGCTTGATGACCTGATGCATGAGATGGACCCGGCAAAAAGACAGGAAGCTGTCTTTGAAGCCCAGAATGTCTATGCAAGAGAACTTCCTGCAATATCACTGTATTACCCTACATGGTATTATGCCTATAATCCTGATGCCGGAGTGGAGTGGTTCTACACGATAGGAGGGGTCTCCAAAGGTATTCCGATCCCGCAGAACAAGATCGCCATGATAAGGTCGAGCGCACATGGGGAGGGAGGAATCGAACAAACAGCTATGCAGACCACAGATAATGCACAGGATACACCTATGATGCCATTTTTAGGGGTGTTTGCGATCCTTGCCGCATTCTACATAAAAAGGTCTGGAAGTAAGCGTAACATATGAGGATGAAAAGATGGTCGCAATTTTGAGGAGTTGACAGGAAACAATTCCTGAATAGATTTGAACCGGATGGATATAAAATGATTAAGATTGAAAATACACTGATAATATCCTTTATCATATTTTCGTTTATATTGACACCTGTAATAAGTGCTGCTGCAGAAAATGAGATACGGATAGCAGATAAAACCGGTGATTGGGGACATCCGTCCCCATATCTAGCTTATGGGAGAGGACCCGGGTATTTAAGAATGCATTTCATTTTTGATACTCTTGTGTGGAAAGATGAAACCTCTGATTTGATTCCTTTGCTGGCAGAAGATTGGGAATATATTCCGGAAGAGGAAGCGTACATCTTCAATCTTGTTAAAAATGCTAAATGGCATGATGGGGAATCTGTAACAGCAAATGATGTGGCCTTTACCATTGATTACATGAAGGAACATCCTTATGGCTGGGTCGTGCTTGACAGCGTTGATCGGGCTGAGGCAGTTGATGAGCATACTGTAAATATCTATATGAGCAGTCCGTATGCGCCTTTCATTGAAGATATTGGTGGCACAATGCCGATCCTGCCAGAACATATATGGAAGGATGTCGAAAATCCGATCGATTATTTGGAATCCGATGCATTCATTGGATCCGGTCCCTTCAAATATGTTGATTTTAGCAAGGAACATGGGACCTACAATTATGAAGCATATGATGAATATTATCTTGGTAAACCGAATGTCGATACGTTGATCTATGCAAAAACAGGTGATACCCAGATGGCACTACAGCTCGGTGAGGTAGATTTGGCTTCAATAAAACCAGAGATGACTGAAACTCTTACTGAGGAAGGTTTTGTCGTCATAGCAGGTCCGCATTACTGGAACAAGAAATTAATGATCAACCATAACAATGAGCCTCTCGACAGTGTTGTGTTCAGGCAGGCACTGGCTTATGCTATCGACCAGGACGAATTCGTGGATAAATCACTTAGGGGATATGGAAAACCTGCAAGTTACGGTTTGATCTCATCAGAAAGCAAATGGGCAAGCCCCAATGTCCCTGAGTATCCATATGACCCGGATAAAGCAAAGGAAATGATCGAGTCACTTGGTTATGAATTGAATGATGGTGTATTCACCAAAGACGGTGAGCCTCTGAAATTTGTGGTACTGGTTTCGATGATTGGTATAGGGGGACAGTCTATGCCTGATAGAGATGGCGAAATATTGAAGAACCAGCTTGAAAAGGTAGGGATAGAGGTAGACCTGACGTCACTTGAAACAAAGATCGTCGATCAAAAAGTTATAAACTGGGATTTCGATCTTGCGATATCAGGACACGGTCTTATTGGCGGCGATCCAAAATCGCTTTATGATGGAGTTATTCAGGCTCCAAATTCCAAACCCAGTCCTTTTACTGCAAGATATGATAAATGCGAGGAACTGAACAGCCTGCTTGATGACCTGATGCATGAGATGGACCCGGTAAAAAGACAGGAAGCTGTCTTTGAAGCCCAAAATGTCTATGCAAGGGAACTTCCGGCAATATCACTCTATTACCCGACATGGTATTATGCCTATAACCCTGATGCCGGAGTGGAGTGGTTCTATACGACAGGTGGAATTGCCAAAGGTATCCCGATCCCGCAGAACAAGATAGCCATGATGAGGTCGAACGCACAAGGGGACGGGGGAATCGAACAAACACCTATGCAGGCCACAGATAATGCACAGGATACACCTATGATGCCATTTTTAGGAGTGTTTGCGATCCTTGCTGCATTCTACATAAAAAGGTCTAAAAGGAAGCCGTAACATATGAAGTGGAACAGGAAAGTGAAGATGGTAACAGTCTACCTGTTTACCATCCTTTTCCTTGTTTTTCTCAATTTTTTACTTCCGCGCCTCCTCCCCGGTGATGCGATACTCGCGATGTACAGTGGTTCGGAGATACTGGTCACTGAGGAACTGTACAATGAACTTATCAAACTTCATGGGCTTGACAAACCACTTCATGAACAATTTATTACCTATCTCATACAGCTCGCACATGGAGATCTTGGATATTCCTATATGTATCATGCATCCACGACCGATCTTATAATGGATGCACTGCCCTGGACAATGCTGCTTATATGCACGTCATTCATCCTGTCAGCCATTGTCGGGATCATACTCGGTGTGGAGAGTGCATGGAGGCGAGGCAGAAAAATCGATAGGTGGCTACTTACTTCAATGCTGTTGATCGATGGGATCCCGTCCCTTGTAATTGGTATCCTGTTTCTTACGGTATTTGGTTTGTACTTTGAATGGTTCCCAACCGCAGGTGCGATAACACCTTACTCGAATGTACAGGGTATTGCATACATTAGTGATGTCCTGATGCATCTGATACTGCCGCTTGCAACACTTACACTGTCACAAATCCCTGGTGATTACCTCTTGATCAGGAACAGCATGGTACTCACGATACGTGAGCCATTTATACTCACGGCTCGTGCAAAAGGTCTCAAAGAGCGCAAAATAAGGTATTATCATGCAGCAAGGAATGCGATCCTTCCGTTTTTCACACGTATTGGTGTCAGAATTGCATTTGTGATAACAGGGGTGCTTTTTATCGAAACGATCTTTGCATATCCCGGACTCGGGCTTTTGACATATAAAGCAATATCGAATCAAGACCTGCCACTTATCCAGGGGATTCTTACTGTCTCGGTACTTATTGTACTTCTGACCAATATTCTTGTTGACATATTTTACAAAAAGATCGATCCGAGGATTGAATATGCATTTTAGGTTTTTCAAGGAATTTAAAAGAAACAAGATAGGGATCATAGGGCTTGCAATACTGTTGTTCCTATCCGCAGCAGCCGTCTTTGCCCCGATCCTTGCCCCCCATGATCCATGGGATTATTCTTTCATGTATTTACAGCAGCCATCAATGGACCATCTACTGGGAACCAACGATATAGGCTATGACATATTAAGTGAATTACTCTGGTCACTCAGGACATCAATACTTTTTGGAGTCTCTGTTGCAGCCATAGCGTGCACGATCGGTACTTTGGTTGGGGTTTCTGCTGCACTGGTCGGCGGGACATACGATGTTATTGTCATGAGGATCGCAGATGCACTGCTTGCAATACCTTCGATCCTGGTTTTGATCCTTATAGCAGCATACTTCAAGCCCTCTGTTTTCATTTTGATCATTACATTATCACTTATCATATGGCCGACCACTGCAAGAGGGATTCGTGCCCAAACGTTCTCACTTAAGACAAAACTCCACATAAAAGCAGCAAAGAATATGGGTGCATCGACATTCTATATCATGCACAAACACATCATACCAGAACTTTTTCCGCTTTGTGCGATGGGGTTTGTTACAAAGACAAGGATCGCAGTATTCATGGAAGCCGGACTTTCGTTTCTTGGAATATTCGACCCGACCGTAAAAAGTCTTGGGATCATGATAAGTTATGCAACTCATTTCCTGTATCTGAATGTCTGGTTCAACTGGCTAATGCCACCGGTTCTCTCACTCTCACTTATCATCATATCACTTGCTTTTATATCATATGCAATAGAGGAGATCTTTGACCCAAGACTCAGGAGTAATCATGACACTCAAATTTAAGGACCTAACTGTAAAATACACAATGTCCGGCACATCGAAAGATGGTGGTGATACCAACATCAACTCCACCACTGCCATCAATCCCAACATCAACTCCAACACTGACATCAACCCCAACATCAACTCCACCACTGACATCAACCCCAACATCAACTCCAACACTGACATCAATTCCAACATCAACTCCCACACTGCAATCAACCCCAACATCAACTCCAGCACTGACATCAATTCCAACATCAACTCCAGCACTGACATCAATTCCAACATCAACTCCAGCACTGACATCAACTCCAACATCAACTCCAACACTGCTATCAATTCCAACACTGCTATCAATTCCAACACTAACACCATTACTGCGCTGGATAACATCTCCCTTGAGATCAATAAAGGGGAGTGTGTTGCTGTCATAGGTGAGTCAGGTTCGGGAAAATCCACGCTTGCGCTTGCATCCATGAAACTGCTGGCTTCCAACACTTTAATGTCAGGACGGATATTCCTTGATGATGTCGATATTTCAGATATGACCGATAAAAAGATGGAACAGTTAAGGTGGAACAAGATATCGATCGTGTTCCAGAATTATGGGGATGTATTGAATCCGGTTCACAGGATCATTGACCAGGTTGCTGAACCACTTATCAAGAACGGGGAATCCCGTAGTGTTGCGCTGGAAAAGTCCGGAAAAATGCTCGACCACCTGAAGATCAAACCGGGTCGGGATATATTATTCCCACATCAGATAAGTGCAGGAGAGAGGCAACGGGTTCTGATGGCCATGGCATTGATCAATGATCCTGATATTCTTGTGCTGGATGAACCGGTTGCATCTGTGGATGCGATTACTAAATCCTATCTTGCAAAGGTAATAAAACAACAGGTGAATGCAGGGAAAGCGGTGCTCCTGATTACCCATGACCTATCTTTTGCACACCTTTGCTCTGATCGTATCGCTGTGCTATATTCAGGTATGATCCTTGAATTACTGCCATCCCAAAAACTGCTGGATGCACCGTGCCACCCGTACACACGTGCGCTTGTGCGCTCATTTCCTATGATGGAGCGTGCTAAAGACCTTGCGGGTGTGAGGGGGGCTCCGCCATCAAAGATATCTGGTGCAACACGTGGATGTATTTTCCAGCAAAGGTGTACACAGTCCATTAATGTATGTTCTCAAAAGCAGCCGCAGGCAATGTCAATAGATGGAAGTAATGGGGATGGAAGTTACGTTGTCTGTCATCGTGGCGGCATAGCAACTATGTTATGTGTGAAAAACATTTCAAAATCTTATGGAGATATAGAGGTTCTCAAGCATATTTCCATCACACTTGATGAAGGCGAGATTCTGGCACTTGTGGGAGAAACCGGGTCAGGAAAGACCACACTTGCATATCTTACTGCAGGTACGATCAAGCCGGATGGTGGAAATATCGTCTTTCGGGGACAGGAGGTGGGGACGATTGACAAAAAAGAGTTTTTCAGGACTGTTGGTATTATTTACCAGTCCCCTAAGGACTCGATCAGCCACAGGTTTACTGTTTTTGAAGCGATCGCCGAACCTCTGCGGATACATGGGTTATTTGATGATAATTCGGTAAAGCGGATCAAGGATGCTTTGAATGAAGTGCAGTTGCCTGATGAAGATTATTTTATGCAAAAATATCCGCATGAACTGAGTGGCGGTGAATTGCAGCGTGTGGCTATTGCAAGGGCACTTATACTTGAGCCTGACCTGCTTATTGCTGATGAGTCCACGTCTTTCCTTGATCCGAGTGTCCAGGCAAAGATATTGAAACTTTTGCTTGACCTTCAGAATGAGCGTGGTATTTCCATGTTATTTGTTATGCATGACATCGGGGTTGCACGCAAGGTTAGTGACCGGATCGCAGTTTTACATAATGGCATGATCGTAGAGAACGGTCCGTCACACAGGGTTATTTCGAACCCGCAGCATTTCTACACGAAACTTTTGATCGATGCGTCAATGGGTACTGAAGTGTGAAAAGGAATCTCTACAATATTGTGTTGGTTGCGACCTCTCACGCTCCATCTGGTGAAAAGCGTCGGGCTTCTGGTTGGC
>Ga0255420_10308_pt1 | contig 11273 bp, 12 predicted proteins | sample ANMaggSeSYBR02I3_FD_182630 | JGI IMG/M metagenome (GOLD analysis project Ga0255420, IMG submission 182630) | Sediment cell enrichment communities from methane seep in Santa Monica Basin, California, United Staets - ANME aggregate JGI... | ecosystem: Environmental > Aquatic > Marine > Cold seeps >...
AATTGGATTTGTTTTTTTAGAAGGTAAAGAAATAATAAAAGCGTGGAAAAAATGGTCAAAGTAATGGCAACCGGAACATTTGATCTTCTCCACATGGGACACATCTATTACTTGAAAGAAGCTAAGAAATTAGGTGATAAACTAGTTACAGTAGTAGCGAGAGATTCCACGGTGAGAAAACTAAAACATGAACCAGTAACACCAGAGGATATGAGACTAGGAATTATCAGAGAATTGAAAATGGTGGACGAGGCCGTACTTGGTCATGAGGATGACATGTATGCAACTGTCGAAGATCTTAAACCAGACATAATTGCACTTGGTTATGACCAGCTACACGATGAAAAAAAGATTGAAAGGGAGTTAAAGAAACGAAATATAAATGCAAAAGTGGCTAGACTACCTAAATACAGTGGAATGGAAGATCTAAACGGAACTCGAAGGATAATTGGGAAAATTATATCAGCCTATGAATTTCAAAAGAGCATAGAGAAAATCGAGGGAAAATGAAAAAAATTGGTATTGTCGACACAACATTTGCAAGGTATGATATGGGAAAATCAGCCATTGATGAATTGGAATCAAACAGTACCGGTTTTAGGATAATAAGATACACGGTACCTGGGATAAAGGATATTCCCGTGGCGTGTAAAAAACTGTTTGAAGAACAGGATTGTGATATTATTATGGCTCTTGGTATGCCTGGTCCAAAACCTATAGACAAGCAATGTGCCCATGAAGCAAGCACAGGCATTATACAAACCCAACTAATGTGTAACAAGCATATTTTAGAAGTTTTTGTACATGAGGATGAGGGGAGAGACGAAAAGGAACTTGCATGGCTTGCAAACAATCGCGCTCGGGAACATGCATTAAATGCACTAGAGTTATTGTTCAAACCGGAAGGGCTTATTAAAAAAGCAGGTAAAGGTCTGCGAGAAGGGTTCAAAGACGCAGGACCTTTGAAAAATTAAGGAGATAAAAAGATATGGTAAAAGATGAAAATATGAAGATAGGTGCCGTTGTTTCGGAGTTTAACTATGACATCACCATGATGATGCTCGAACGAGCGAAAGAGCATGCACAGTTTCTTGGAGCGAAAATAACACATATTGTCAAAGTACCTGGCGTATTTGACATGGGTCTAGCCATAAAAAAACTCTTGGAGAGAAAAGACGTTGATGGGGTAGTAGCCATTGGAGCAGTAATTGAAGGTGAGACAGAACATGATGATATTGTTATACAAAATGCTGCTCGTAAAATAGCTGACCTATCTATAGAATATAGCAAACCTGTTGGCTTAGGCATCTCTGGACCGGGCATGACAAGATTGCAGGCAGAAGCAAGAATTGAGAGAGCAAACGCTGCAGTCGAGGCAGTAGTAAAACTCCATAGAAGATTAAGGCTGTAAAGGAATAATATTTACATCCTATTACTTTTTTTCTTTATCAATCATTCTGAAGAGAGAAGGTAAATGAATAGTATATGAACCATCTTTTTGTATAATGATTGGCTCATCTTCAAGAAGTCCTTTAACGTCAATCTTGTATTTACCTGGTCTTTCGATATCTATTGTCTCAGGAGCATCATGTCCCTCTGTTTCAGATTTTAGTTTCTCTATAATAGTTCTCCGGTATTTGTCATCAGTTATACGGGTTATATCATCTTTTTTACCTAAAGACTTCTTTTTATTTCTTGCCCCCTCAGGAAGATGCTGCTCGAGTGCTTTGCGGACATCTTTTGGTTTAATGTTAATCCAATTTCCAGATTTATCAATTACATCCTTATTATGTTCACCCATTAAATCCATTATCACAGAGTTTATATCTTGTCCTACCTCTTCAGTAATACAGTTTCTCTCTTTCTCATTCAATGGTTCCTTTGTGAAGAAAAAACGATTGCCCCCGCAATCAGGACACCCTTTTAAAAGCTGTGAAGATCCATCTTCGAATACAAGCCCGCACTTCAGACATTGATGAGGCATTACTTAACTCCGTTTTCCAGGTATTATTTTTGTTTGAATCATATTATTGTCCTTACGTATTGTTTTTAATAGATCTGCGGGTCCAATTACAGTCATACGAGGTTTTTTCATCTTTCCTAAAAATTTCTGAAGGAAGGTTGGTTTATCTTCGTTATATCCTTCCATCTCAATTCCAATAAATGTATCCTGTTCAATTTCCCTCATGGTATGCTCTATCAGATTTGTCTGTTCCATGGAAGTAAGACCTTGCTCCAATACCAATACTTTTCCCTTTTGAACTTCTTTAAGTATAAAATCTAATTTTTCATTGGAGGATAACTCTTCTAATTTCTGACGGGATATAAGGTTAACCGAGATTCCCTTGTCATTTTTTGTCAATTTAGTCACCTCCGCTTTTTTCTTCTTTTTCTCCCAAACTGTTTCACCATGGTAGTGTAGAGATTTTCTGAATTGTATCCAGTCAATGCACTTATTGGTATAACAGGATGCTGCGGAAACGCAGATTTTAAAGTAGCTGGACTTGAGTCATCCATGTCTATTTTATTTGCAGCTACTAAAACGGGAAGGTTTCTCGCCTCAAGATTCCCAAGAATGGTTACATTCACCTGGGTAAAGGGATCTTGTGTTGAATCCATAACGAGCAACACCCCGTCAACATCCTCGAGCCATCTAATGGACTCTATTACCCCCTCTGTAGCTTCCTTTGCTCTTCTCTTTGCCTCTTCCCTACTCAAACCATATGTATTCATAAACTCTTTAAAATCCACTTTTGTAGCAATACCCGGGGTGTCTATAATATCCATGAGAAGAGAGGATTTTCCATTTTCCACTTTTACATTTTTTTTGCATTTCGCCACTCGTGTCTCATGAGGAATCTCAGATGCACTACCCATGATATCCCCAGTCCAATCACGAAGGATACGATTGGCCAGGGTGGTCTTTCCAACGTTTGGAGGGCCGTAAATGCCTATCCTAGCATGTCTCTTACCAAAGATTTTTTGAATTATTGTTGAAAAACTACCTCTACTAAATAATCCCATCCAATTCTTCCTCCTAGTAACTAGGTAAAGTACTCAAGAAGGTATGCCAACAATACTTTATTAGTTTAATGGTAAAGTGCCTTAATTGTGACAATCTTGAATTAATTTTATGACAATCCTTAAATAGCAACAAATTCATTCTTGACAAACTGAAGTCAGTTGGGAGGCATCATAATTATGAGTGAGGAAAACACATTGGTGAAAGGAGTAGAACACTTAGGTCATCTCGAAGAAAGACTGCGTCAGGCAACAGATGAGATTGATAGTATCAAAAGTTTGTTTTCTAAAAGCACAGAAGATTTATCTAGAATCCAGAACATGCTAGATGTAGGTAAATTAGGCGAAATCAGTACTATCATCGAAAAGTGTGAAGGACGCGCTACTGACGCTGAGAAAAAAAGAGACGAGGCGTTTCACGGAGCGAGAAAATACAGCGAGGAACTTGATAAAGAAAAAGAGCGTCTTATCAAGCTATGGGATGCTTACAAAAATCAAGAGGAAGAACTTTCTGCTGTCGAAGTGAAACTTACCAGTTTTGAAGAACATGCAAGAAATGCAGAGGCTTCCAAAAAACAATTGGAAGATGATTTCGGCGCTCGAATAACTACACTTACCCAAAAACTAGAGGAAAATGAAAACAAAGTCAAACAGTTTGATGAGTACAAACAAAGATTTGAAGAATTGGACAACATGCGTAATCAACTGGAAGAGGAAGTCCATTCTTTAAAAGGAAAGATTAATGAAAAGGACAGCGCAGTAGATTCATTGCAGAAGGATCTTGTCAAGGCAAAAGAGTATGAAAAATATGCAGAATATAAAGACAAATTCAGCGAAACATCAGAACAATATGAAAAAGAAAAGGAACGCCTTACAAAATTATATCATTTATATGAAGAAACTGAGACTGAGTGTAATAAACTGAGAAAGGAAACAAAAGGCTGGCAGAACTGGTTCAACTCAAATAAAGAGATATTTGACAAATTGTTTTCTGCACCCCCACCCGTGAGTACAATGAATACAAAAACAAGTGAAAAACCAAAAGAGATTTTTCAAACAGTTCAAACGACAGATCATCCAACAACAAACCATACAGTAAAAACAAATAACACAGAGAATCAGCCAAAGCCTAAAAAGAGGAGATTGAGCTTTAAAAAATAATTCAACTTCTCTTTCTTTTAATTTTTTTATTCTATTTTTACAGTACTTGTACCGCTTTCGTTTTCACTTACAAGGATGATATTCTCCATATAATTTTTAATATCCTCAATATGAGTAATAAGAAATATTTGTCTGAATTTAGATGATAGACTATTCAGCGCTTTCATAATATTCTGCCGTCTTATCATATCCTGCGATCCAAATATTTCATCTAGTATTATGAAATTGAATAACCCACCCGCACGTTCTGTAATAACCTCAGAAATAGCAAGTCGCAGACAAAGATTTGCTAAATCTTCCTCTCCGCCAGAAAAACGCTCTATTGCATAAGGATTACCACCATCATAAACCATGAGATTGTAATTTTCATCAATCTCAATCTCCTGGTATTTCCCACCGGTTAGACGGCTGAAAAAATCAGAGGCATACAAAGATAAAGCTGGTCGTATCCTTGAGATAAGATGCGATCTAAAAGACGACATAACGTCACTTAACATTTTAAGATTCTGTACATTTCTTTTCTCATCCGTTATACGTTTCTTAAATTCTTTTAACTCATTCATTTTTTCATGCAGGGTTTTTATCTTGCTGATAATAAGTTTTTTTTCACCCTCTTTTTTCTCAAGCTCTAGTTTTACAGATCCGAGTTGATCCTTTTTTTCGCCAAGTATATCCAACATAGACTGATATTTACTATAAAACCCTTTAACTTGATTTTTAACAGCCTCATATTCCTTCAGATCAAATTCTACTTCCCCAATCTTGGCCTTTTGTTTCTCTTTATCTTCTATCTCTTTTTTTTCCCTTTTGAACTCTATTGACACATTTCTGATTGTGGCATCGATTCTTTCTTTTTTTCTCTGTTGTTTCTGAAGATAATCCCTTTTTTTTCTCAAGCGCCTGCTTCTCACGAAACGTTTTTTCATATTTTTCCTGCTCTCTCAGCATATCCTTTGAAAAAATCTCAATTTCCTTGTTTTTATTGTTTTTTTCTTCATCAAACTTTCTTAAAAGCTGGTCATGTTGATCACCAAGTACCCTATCGCAAGTAGGGCAACTTGCATTTGGGCCCATTTCTTCTATATTTTTTCTTTTGGAATCTATCTCCCGTATACTTTTATTAAGGCTTGTTATTAGTGTTTTTTTCTGCTCTTTTATTTTAATGATTTCCTCAATTTCCTTATCGGTTTTATCCATTCTTTCTTCAACGTTTTTGATCTCTTTTGCAATGTCCCCAAAACCCTTCAATTCTTTTTGTTGCTCCTTTAAACTTGCTTGTCTTTTCCCTATTTTGCTTTGTAATTCTTTGATTTGCTCCTGTAACTTACCTTTATTTTCAAAAAGAGTTTTTTGCTCACCGAGTTGTTCTTTACGTAGATTTATTTTTTCATATTCATTTTTACTGTTTTTATATTTTTTTTCCAGGGTTTCCAACTCTTTTTTGAACGTTTGTATTTTTTCTTTCACCTGCTTTATGGAAAGAACCATAACTTTTTGTTTCTCATTTAGCTCCCCTGTTTCAGCTTTATACTTTTCAATCTTATCTTTTCCCGTTTTATCGACAAGATCCAGACTTAATTTTTCTATTAGAGAACTCTTGTGTCGCTTATCAGATCTTATCTCCTTTGTGACTTCATCTAACGCATCTATACCAAGCATTTTGAGTATGAGCGGTCTTCTCTCACTGGCATTCATGGTTGATAAAGCGTTTAACTCCTTTTGTTTGGCAAAGATTGATGTGAAAAATGATTTGAAATCCATGCCCAGTTTTTTTTGCACAAATTTACTGACTGTCTCCGCACCACTTGCTGCTATGTTTCCATTAACAGTTGCCGTCGCAGAGGCAGTCAGATTTTTCCCAGTCATTTCGCGAACTATTCTATACTGATCATCCTCAAATACAAATTCCAACTCTGCCCTACAGGGTTCTGACGTCTCTGCATCCCCACGTTTTATCTGATCCGCCGATGTTCTTGCTGCAACAGGACCATAAAGAACCCACGATATTGCCTCAAAAATTGTGGACTTCCCAGCACCATTAAGTCCAACTACCCCTACCACACCATCTGGAAACTCAACGACTATCTGTTTGAATTTTCTGTAATTTCTAAGTACAAGTGTTTTAAGTATCATTCTTCTTCATCTCTCGCCTCAACTCTCACGATATAATCCATACCAAGCTCTAGCAAAGTTTCTTTTTCTTCAATATTCTGGTTTCCAAGAAACGTTCTAAATTCCTGTGAAAGCGCATTTATCCTTGAATTTTCACTGAATCCCGAATCCCCATCTCTTACTATAACCGCCTTGATTTCATAGTGAGCCGCTTTATTACTCCGAGTCCGTATCTCACTAAAATCAATTCCTCTGTAGATATGTGATGGTATATCTTCAAGTATTATTCTGAATATTTTGCCCTCTGGCTCCACCGCCCCAACCGTATCTTTTATTTTTTTCATTACTTCATCTAAACTGAGATTGAAACATCGAATAGGTTTCGTATCAATCATTGGTCTGTTTTTCAATGTGATAAAACTATGCTTCAGTTTTTTATCTGTTAGTTCAAGTTCTATGAATCCCTTCTTATCCCCAGAATCTGTAAATGTCAAACATTCGGTAGAACCTGCATAAAAAGTATTTTTGGAAACTTCAGTGTATTTATGATAATGACCAAGTGCAATGTAGTCAAAATCTGTTTTTAAATAAGATACAGGTATGAAAAGTTCGTTGAATTCATTCATGCTGAATTCTTTTATGCCTTTAACACATCCGTGAGTAATCAGAATATTGTAGTCTGCGGAAGAATCGCTTTTGAGTTTGTCAAGATTATTGTCAAATTCGTCTTTTGAGGAAGATTGAGGAACTGCATGAATAGTTATTTTTTCGTTATTTATAGTAAGAGATACAACTTCATATTTAGCATTGTATACCGGGTAGATATGTTCTATGTGATCAAATATGCTGAAAATATGGCCTGTCTCTTTGAGTTTTGGATGTTCATGATTTCCAGCGATTAGCACAAAAGGTATGCCCTGTTTTGAGAGGCGTAATATTTGTTTGATGGCAAAAGTTATTGCTCTGTTGTTTGGCCTTACTGAATCGAATAAGTCACCAGCATGAATGATTAAATCAGGCTTTGATTTGACAGCATAATCAACAAACTGTTTGAAGGCATCGTAAACATCCACTTCACGTTGGTTTATTCCATCCTCTGTTACTTTACGGTAAGCGGAATAACCCAAATGTGTATCAGCAACATGTAAAATCTTCATATTATCGTCGTCTTCGGTTCATCTTCATAGAAACAATATCACATACAAGCGTAACAGCATCCAAGGTCGGGGACACAGGTGGAGCATATGCAGTCTCTAGTTTTCTTAACGTTTCAATATTCATTCCACTTAGGATCGCGCAAGCAAACGTGTTTATCCTTTGTGCTGCATTATCTCCAACGGCCTGAGCTGCCAGTATGCACCCAGTCTCCCCATCTACAAAAACTTTTACGGTGATAGGTTTGCCTCCCGGGAAATATTCAGGAAGCGAAGAACCATTAAATTTACCTGAAACAACAGACGTGTTATCCACACGACTTACAGTTGGTCCAACTGCGGCTATCTCAAGGTCAAATAAAGCTGTTGTACGTGTTTGCAAAACACCATCCGGTAATTTGTAATTTCCGCCAGCCGAATTTACACCAGCTGCAATAGCTTGCCTTACAACAACGCTACCTAAGCCAATAGGTAAGGGCTTTTTTGTGACGAAATCCTTGTATTCCGTGCAATCACCAACAGCATAAACATTTTCAACAGATGTCTCAGATCTTTCATTCACTGTGATATAACCGGTTTTGCCTATCTTACATCCAGCACTTTTGGCTAAGGATATCTTGGGTTTACACCCCGTAGAAATAACCAAAAGATCGGTTTCAATATCCTCTTCTTCACCGGTTTCATTATTTTTTTTGGAAACAGAATGTATTTTTCCATTTTTGTTTTCAATTTTCGTAGCAAAATGATTAGTAAAAATTGAAATATTCTTTGAAATCTCTTCATGTACTTGATTAGACATGTCTTCATCGAGAGTATTGGTAAGTATGTTTGATAACGCCTCTATAACTATGACATTCATACCTTTTGTATGAAGGCTATCGGCCATTTCAAGCCCAATAAGTCCTGCCCCAATTATCGTTGCATTTTTGCCTTTTTTTACAAAAGAATGAATCTTTTTCCCATCTTCAATAGTTCGAACGGCATTAACACCATCAACTAAAGTATCATTTTCATAGATATTTTTTATCGGAGGAATTGATGGTTTTGCCCCTGTAGCTATTATTAAAGAACTGTATGGTTTTTCAATTATTTCTTTTCCTTTTTTTGCTATAACAACCTGTTTTTTCACATCTATTTGCTCCACAGTTGTTTCCATAAAAAGATCAATATTTGCTTTCTTAAACCATTCTTCTGAGAACTCTATGAGATCTTTAAATTCTGGAATTCTGCCAGAGACAGCATATGGAAGACCGCATTTAGAATATTGCGGATACTTGCCTTTTTCAAAAACAGTAATCTTAGCTTTTCTATCTGTTTTACGTGCAAATTGTGTAGCGGTACCTCCTCCGGCTCCACAACCAATCACCACTATGTTTTTATCTTGATTCACATAAATCCCCAATTTGGTCTAATAGCATTGTTTTTTTAATGTTTTTGATTGAATTTTAAAAAAATTATTCTGGCCTATATTCAAACACAATAATCATAAAAAACATAGTTAAAAATACTGACATAACATCTGGAAATGGATCAGTCATTTCATTCCTTTCAGCCCCCATGGCACTCAAATTTGTTAATAATTGTCCACCCATAAGAACATCGTCACAGCTATATGCCCCTTGCTTAACAAATATGCTATCCGCCTCGTACTCTACCCCTACCAAATAACTTTGTGATCCAATAATTTCCAATGTTTCATTTCTCAATTCACAAATACTGAGCACAATGCCCTCTATTTTATCTATAAAATATTCTGATTCTGACACATTCGTAAGATCATGCATGGCAGTTTCCATATATTCCAAAGAAGACGAATAGTTCTTTACCCATATGCCACTAATTATGCCCATAATCTCCTGTTTGTTTTTTTGATCATATATATTACTTGCTTCCATCCACATTTGCTGTGTAAGCCATGCTTGTTCCTGCATACCAGTATCAACAATCGTCAGAAACTCAGATACACTCAGATTATTTGCTATCATATCTTTTGCCGTATTCTCTGCAGCTTCTGTTTCATAGAGAAATACTTCCTCAACCTTGCTGAAATTGTCTGTCAATATACTATGTCCATACTTTCCCAGCAGTTCAAAAGATAACTCTGCGGCCTCACCGGTTTCATATGGATCAAAGATAGCATTATCACATATATGAAATGGAACATATATGGAGGAACAGGCATGATTTGCCGCAAACCAACCACTACTTAATTTTTCATAGTTCTGTTTTGGGATCTTATATATTGCCACAGCTTCATAACTAAAAATATCTTCACACATTGGCCTAAGCCCATTGAGATCTTCTCTGTGAAGACGTGACCAATTTATCATGTCACTAACAGAAATAGAACCGTATCTGGGCTGAATATGTTTCATCACTTCATCTTCCCATGCTTTAAACTTATAACATAACTTAATCCTCGCTTTGTCGTCATCAATATCTAGTAACTCTACACTAAAATCCCCAACCGTTTCTCTATTGCCTAGTTCTATCTTGACCCTGGTCCCTCTTTTTAGAATTTTTCCATCGATAATTTTAAAAAATGGGATCTGTCGTGCAACAATCGAGTTTTCTCCAACATCCACAATTCTTACACAATATAAAGAATTTAACGAGATTACTTCGCCTTTTCTGATATATTCTTCTTTTTCGATATCAAAGGATGACGCAATCAGAAGTTTTTTGTGAATTTGAGTTCTCCACAGTTCCTTGGGATAATTTGACATCACTACAACGCCATCATTTACCTCTTTTATATCATAACGAAACGCATCTGCTTCAACTACATAACCACTGTTGGGACCCACAACAAAAAGATTTTCGGATACACCGGTGGCATGCATTTTATCTACGAGATCTATGGTCATTAACGAGACAGCGTCATCTTCGTCATCAGCTATTTCGCAAGCATACCTCATCCAGTCAAAATCATCCCAAGCATATCTCGTCGGGTTTTTCCAATTTGAATTTGTATCGGCATCACCAAATGCTATACCGGAATCACTAAGAGCCATTCCTGCTTTAACTATATTTGGAATTGTATCATTTTTAGTAGCCACTCCAATGAATTTATGCTTTGTTTCAAAAACCATGGGTTTTCCAGTCCACGGATGATGATACGTATATTCATATCCTTCTGGAACAATACATAACACCTGAAGACCTGGCCTACTTGGATCCCTGACTTTCAAAAGAAGATTGTAATCCCCTGCAGTCGAATCGCCACAGGCAACTATATCCTTACACCCTTTAGTCGTACAAGATAACATAACATTAAAGAAAAGAATCGCAGCAAATATGGCAGCAATAATCTTGAATTTATTCATACAATTGCATTATAGTATGAATTTAAAAATATAAAAAGATTGTTTGAAAAATGAGCAGTTTGAGCAGTTGATCTATTCTGTTGCTTTTTTGGTCTTCTTTGCAGTTGTCTTTTTTGCAGTTTTTTTATCCTGTTTTTTTACTTTGTCTTCGTCCTCAAGTTTCTTCTCTAGTTTTTCTGGTTTTTCTTCTTTGGGTTCTTCTTTAGGTTCAACTGGTTCTTCTGGCTCTGTTTCTTTAATCCCTTCTTCTGGTTCAACTGGCTGTTCTTCTTTTTGCGGAAGTTCCTCCGGTGATTTCTTCCCTTCCTTAAGTAGTTCTTCCACGGGTTCAGTTTTCGCCTCTGATTTTTTCTCTTCCTTCTTAGGAGTTTCTTTTCCTTTTTCCTCTGTTTCTTTAGCCTCAGGCTGTTCCACTATCGCAGGTTTTTCTTCTTCTATTTCGATTGTTGGAGGTGAAAGAACCTGCGTCTTGTATACCTCAACCCTCTTTACAGGATAT
>Ga0255420_10278_pt2 | contig 11241 bp, 8 predicted proteins | sample ANMaggSeSYBR02I3_FD_182630 | JGI IMG/M metagenome (GOLD analysis project Ga0255420, IMG submission 182630) | Sediment cell enrichment communities from methane seep in Santa Monica Basin, California, United Staets - ANME aggregate JGI... | ecosystem: Environmental > Aquatic > Marine > Cold seeps >...
CTCCAAGATTTAGTAGATAAAAAAATTCTGAAAGAGGTTGGTGAAAAAAAAGCAGGAAATATGAATTGGCATAACGGACATTTATCGGACATAACGGACATGTTCCAGACATTTATCGGACAGAACTATTTGCATTTAATAGGTGATTTTGGCGATTAGTTGGCGATTTTGATGGGAAGAAAAAATTCTGAAAGAGGGCGATAAGACAGTTGAGATTATACCTGCCTGGAAATATCTTTTGGGATAGGTTATATAAAAAAGATTGGTCAGGAATTTTTAAAAACCAGTTGTTGACAATAGGACACCCTGCTAAAGAGGATTAAAAGGGCTGAAAAAGCTGCTTCTGGAGATTGAGGAATGACCAACTTGACGGAATCTCAAAATAATTCGGAAATCATTTTGTACCAGACCGAAGACGGCCAAACCCGTATTCAGGTCCGCCTTGAGAATGAAACTGTCTGGCTGACCCCAAAAACTGATGGCAGAGCTTTTTCAAACCACGTCACAGAACATAACGCTATATCTGAATAATATTTATTCAGAAAATGAATTGAGTAAAGAAGCAACTTGTAAGGATTTCTTACAAGTTCAAAAAGAGGGGAAGCGATAGGTTCAAAGAACCAGAAAATTTTACAACTTGGACGTAATCATTTCCGTCGGCTACCGCATAGAATCTCACGTTGCCACCCGTTACAGCCAATGGGCGCTCCAACAACTCAAGGAGTACATTGTCAAAAGCTTTGTACTGGACGATGTGAGGCTGAATTAATAAATGAAAAAGAAAAGTAAAAAATATCCTGTTTCAATTCGTAATTGGGCGAAAGATGACCGTCCAAGAGAAAAATTACTCAAATATGGTGAGCACGCATTGAGTAATGCCGAGCTCTTGGCAATTTTAATCAGGACGGGAACGCCAGGAAGAAGCGCCGTGGATATTGGCAGAGAATTGCTCCACAAGTACAAGTCGCTCCGCGTCATGAGCGGTATTGACGCTTCTGAGTTTAAAGAGATTTCCGGCCTAAAAGACGCAAAGATTGCCCAGATCAAAGCAGCCATCGAACTTGGCCGAAGGATGTTGAGCGAAGAGAAGGCGTTAGAAGGTTCTATTAAAAAATCATCTGATGTTGCGAATTTCCTGATGCCTCTTATGAGAGACTTAAAAAAAGAGCGGTTTGTACTGCTCCTCCTCGACAGGCGGAATGCTGTATCAGATATGATTGATATCGATTATGGCACAGTTGACCGGGCGAATCCATATATTCGCGATATTATCCAGACAGCCATAAAATATAATGCTCCGTCGATTATTGTCGCCCACAATCACCCATCCGGTGCAGTAACTCCTGGCAACGATGACAAATCTTTCACAAAAAGCCTGATGATGGCGGCCAGGGCAACCGGCATTGGCTTTTTCGACCACATCATCATCGGTGACAATCGCTATTTCAGTTTTGCCGATGAAGGGCTGATTGAAGAATATGAGATGAGAGCAATTCGGGAGTTATAAAAGAAAAACAAGGAAACTGAATGAGTAATATTGAGGCATTAGAAAAAAGGCTCTGGAGCAGCGCTGATAACCTTCGCGCCAACAGTCCATACGCGAGTAATGAGTATTTCCTGCCTGTAATGGGTCTCATATTCCTCAGGCATGCCTACAGTCGGTACCTTGCCGTAAAAGACGGAATCAAGGCAAGCCTTCCTGAACGCGACGGCAAAACCCGTCCGCTGACCAGGGAAGATTTTTCGCGCAAAGGCGCGATCTTCCTGCGCCCCAAGGCGCAGTTCGAGTATCTCGTAAATCTGCCGGACAACAAGGATCGCGCGCAGGCTATCATTAATGCAATGGAATCTATAGAAGAGGACTATGAGACACTGCGCGGAATTCCACCAAAGAGCGAATATCTGGAACTCGACAATGACGTGCTGGGACAGTTATTTCGAACATTCGATGATCCTGCCCTTAAAAAAGCCTCCGGGGATATCTTCGGTCGCATTTACGAGTATTTTCTCACCCAGTTTGCAGATCAGAAGGCACACGATAACGGCGAATTTTTTACTCCCGTGTCACTTGTGCAAATGATTGTCAATGTCATCGAACCGGATCACGGGAAGGTTTTGGATCCTGCCTGCGGCTCGGGCGGCATGTTCGTTCAGAGCGCTCACTTTATTGAACATATGCATGAAATCCCCCAGGAACGCGTCACTTTTTACGGTCAGGAAAAAAATCCTACAACTATTCGCCTGGCTAAACTAAACCTCGCGGTCCACGGCCTGGAAGGCAATATCCAGAAAGGCATCACTTACTACGAGGATCATCACGAGATGCTGGGCAAGGCCGATTTTGTAATGGCCAATCCCCCCTTTAACGTCGATGAAGTGGATGCCGGCAAAGTCAAAAATGATCCGCGTCTTCCCTTTGGGCTGCCTGGGGTAAATAAAAAAAAGGCCGTTTCAAACGGCAACTACCTGTGGATTTCCTATTTTTACAGCTACCTGAACGAGCAGGGACGTTCGGGATTCGTCATGTCTTCCCAAGCTTCCAGCGCCGGTCGGGATGAAGCAAAAGTCCGGCGCAAGATTGTCGATACCGGCCATGTGGACGTGATGATTGCCATCCGTTCCAATTTCTTCTACACCCGGTCGGTGCCTTGTGAACTCTGGTTTTTTGACAAAAACAAACCTGCGGACAAGCGCGGCAAGGTGCTGATGCTCGATGCCCGCAATGTCTATCGACAGGTCACCCGGAAGATATATGACTTCAGCCCCGAACAGAGCAAAAACCTCACAAGCATTGTCTGGCTTTACCGGGGGCAGAAGGAACGTTTCCTGAGTCTGGTGGCTGAATATATGGATACGACTGTTCGTGAAGCCGGGAAAACTCTCAAACCGCTTGAGGGTTTCAAAAAGGGAATTGACACTTTGATGAACGTGATGGAGCCGTTCCTGAGTTCACTGTCAAAAGATGACGCGCACGGCGAAACAGTGGCCGACTTGAAAGAGTCACGGGAGATTTTTGGTAAAGATATAGAGGCATTTCAGAATGCCGTTAAGTCTGCAAACGCCGCCTGGAATTCTGCGGGCAGGGACAACGAGGGACTGCACCGGTTCTCGGAAGTCATTGCGCCGGTTGCCGAAAAAAGCCGCAAATTGGGCAGGCAGACAGACCAGATATACAGGCTCGCGCTTCGCCTCATTGAACTGTGTGAAAAGAAACTGAACGCCCGTGAAAACGATTTCTGGGCAAAAAAAGAAATTAATCAGTCGAAAAGGCCTCTTGATGAAAAACGCAAGGCCTGCGTGGAACAGTTAAGACAGGTGCGCTATTTCTACAGGCAGGCCCGCTGGCTTCAGGAACGTTTCCCTGATGCAAAACTGCGAGATGTTGAGGGTATCGTCAAACTGGTCGGCATCGACGAAATCGAAAAGAACGACTGGAGCCTCACCCCGGGCCGCTATGTGGGTGTGGCGCTGGAAGAGGTGGACGAAGACTTCGATTTTGAGGAAACCATGCGAGCGATACACGCTGAGATTAATGAATTGAATGCGGAAGCGGTGGAACTGGCGGAGAGGATTGCCGAGAATTTTGGGGAGTTGAGGGTATGAATTGGCCGAAGCTTAAAGTCGGTGACATTACACACGTAGTTACGAAAGGAACTACTCCAACCAAGGATCAAGGCTTTGTTGAGAACGGCGTGAACTTCATCAAGGCAGAGGCGCTCAATGGCGATAGCGCATTAGACCCTAAAGGCATCTTCCACATCAGTGAGGACGTCCACCAGGAACTCAAGCGTTCCATTTTACAAGAAGATGATGTGCTTCTGACCATTGCGGGAGCAAAGATTGGCAAGTGCGGAATAGTTAGACCCTCGCACCTACCAGCCAACACAAATCAGGCGGTTGGAATAATGCGGGTTGAGCGGTCCAAGGCTGATCCACGTTACCTATATTATTGGTTCAAGCAACAGCGCACCTTTGCCTTTGTGCAAGGTCTTAATGCACAGGCCGCTCAACCAAATATCAATCTATCAATGTTGAAGAACATTGAGATTCCACTACCTCACATGGTTGAGCAGCGGGTAATCACAGCAATCCTTTCCGCCTACGACGACCTGATTGAAAACAACCGCCGAAGGATTCAGCTTTTGGAGGAGTCGGCGCGGTTGCTTTACAAGGAGTGGTTCGTCCGTCTCCGTTTCCCCGGCCACGAGCATGTAAAGATCATCGACGGCGTGCCAGAGGGGTGGGAGAAAAGCACACTCGGCGATAATATTGCTCTAAATTACGGGAAGGCTTTGAAGGCAGATGATCGAATCGAAGGAAAATATCCAGTTTATGGTTCAAGCGGAATTGTAGGCACTCATAAAAAGCTGCTTGTAAAAGGTCCTGGAATTATTGTTGGACGAAAAGGAAATGTTGGTAGTGTTTTTTGGTCATCTAAGGACTTCCATCCAATAGACACAGTTTATTATATTGACACAGAATCAAGTGACTATTATTTATATAATGCGCTTCAAAACATGCAATTTGTTAGCAGTGATGCCGCTGTTCCAGGACTAAATAGAAATTATGCTTATAGCCGACCTTACTTATTGCCTCCGGAGACTATTAGATCGCATTTCGAAAATATAGTTATCCCAATTTACGGACAAATTTTCAAACTCAACGATTACAACGAAAAACTTAAACAGGCCCGCGACCTGCTTATTCCCCACCTCATGAACGGAGAAACCAAAGTATGAGCGCGTATACCGAAGATACTCTTGTCCAGCAGACAACCGCCGATTACCTTCGGGATGAACTCGGCTGGGAGTCGGTGTATGCGTACAACGAGGAGACCTTTGGGTCGGAGGGAACCCTCGGTCGGAAATCGGACAGGGAAGTCGTCCTTTACAGATATCTGGGCGAAGCCCTCGTAAAGCTGAATCCCGGTCTTCCTATGCAAGCATATCAGGAGGCAATCCGCCGGATAACAGAGTATTCCGTTACCCAGTCAACGCTCCAGACAAACATGGAAAAACACGAACTTTTTAAAGACGGCGTGCTGGTTGATTTCCGCAATGAAAATGGTGAACCGGTCAAGCGCCGCCTGCGTGTGTTCGATTTCGACAAGCCGGAAAACAACCACTTTTTAGCAGTACGGGAACTCTGGGTGCGGGGAACATTGTATCGCCGCAGAGCCGATATTATCGGTTTTGTAAACGGGATCCCCCTACTCTTCATGGAACTAAAGAACATCCACAAGGATATCCGCACCGCATACGAAAAGAATCTCTCCGATTACAAGGACACGATACCTCACCTCTTCCATCACAACGCCGTCATCGTTTTGGCCAACGGTGTGGACGCAAAGATCGGGTCGCTGTCCAGTAAGTACGGACATTTTCATGAATGGAAGCGCCTTAATGAGGACGAGCCGGGCGTGGTTGACATGGAAACCCTCTTAAAAGGGATATGCAACAAGAGCAATTTTATCGATCTTTTTGAAAACTTTACCGTTTTCGACGACAGCTCGGGCGATCTGGTCAAGATTATCGCCCGCAATCATCAATACCTGGGCGTTAACAGGGCTATGCAAGCGGTAGAGGAACGCAAGCATCGCAAGGGCAAACTCGGCGTGTTCTGGCATACGCAGGGCGCCGGAAAGTCCTATTCCATGGTATTTTTTTCCAGAAAGGTACACCGCAGACTGGGCGGGAATTTTACCTTTCTCATACTGACCGACCGTGACGATCTGGATACTCAGATCTACAAGACCTTCGCAGGGTGCGGCCTTGTGGATAACGACAAGGATCCCTGCCGGGCGGAATCTGGGTATGATCTTGAAAAACTTCTCAAACAGCGCAAGGCATACGTCTTCTCCCTTATCCAGAAGTTCAACCGAGACGTGGACCCGAATAATCCATATTCACCCCGGGATGACATAATCGTCATCAGTGACGAAGCCCATCGTACTCAATATGGATTACTGGCGCTGAATATGTGGAATGCCCTGCCCAAAGCGGGTTACATCGGCTATACAGGGACGCCTCTTTTTAAAGACGACGATATCACCCGGCGGGTCTTCGGCGACTATGTCTCCACCTATGATTTTCAGCGCGCTGTTGACGACAAGGCCACAGTACCTCTTTATTACGATGCAAGGGGTGACAAGCTGGGCGTGGCAAAGAGCGATTTGAACGAACGAATCGCCGAGAAGCTAGAGGAACTGGAAATCGAAGATATCGACGTGGCACAGCGTCTGGAAAAGGAGCTCAAACGGGACTACCATATTATCACCAGCAAAAAACGCCTTAATCAGATAGCCCGTGATTTTGTGGAGCATTACTCAACGGCCTGGGAATCCGGCAAAGCCATGCTTGTCTGCATCGATAAGATTACCTGCGTGCGAATGTATGAACTTATCGAGAAATACTGGGCGAAAAAGATTCAGAAGCTTGAAAAAGGACGTATCGAAGTTGCCGATGAGCAGGAATTGATATACCGTCGTCGGCAAATCAAGTGGATGAAAGAGACCCTTATGGCGGTGGTCGTAAGCGAAGAGCAGGGAGAGGTGGACAAATTTCGAAAGTGGGAACTGGACATCAAGCCGCATCGCAAACTCATAAAAAAGGGGTTTGAAACCAATGACGGGAAGCGCATTGACGTTGACGAGGCATTCAAAAAGGAGGAGCATCTATTCAGGATTGTCATCGTATGCGCCATGTGGCTGACCGGTTTTGATGTGCCGAGTCTTTCTACAATGTATCTTGACAAACCCTTGAAGGCGCACACACTCATGCAGGCCATTGCGCGGGCGAACCGTGTGTACGAGGGAAAAAACAACGGGCTGATCGTTGATTACTGCGGAATCCTCAAAAACCTGCGCAAGGCGCTGGCAACCTTTGCCGGTCATCAGGGCGCCAGTGTCATCAACGGTGAGCAGCCCCAGCCGGAAACAGACCCGGTCAAACCGGAAGAGGAACTGCTTGCCGATCTGGCTGAGGCAATCGATATGATAATTGTTTTTCTCGAGCTGCGGAATTTCCGTATCGATGATATAACCGAAAAGACCGGTTTTGACCGGAACAAGGCAATAATCGATGCCAAGGAAGCAGTGAACGAAAATGACGAAACGCGAAAACGCTTTGAAATAATGGCCCGCGAGGTGTTCAAAAAATTCAGGGCCTGCATTACCATCAGTAGCATAAACGAATACCGTCAGCAGTACGATGCCATCAATATCATTTACAAAAGCCTCCAAAAAGACAGGGATCAGGCGGACATTGCCGATATCATTCGCAAATTGCATGAGGTTGTCGATAATGCAATTCAAACGCACAATAATACTGATACCACCCTTGATCCTTCCCACCCATACGATATAAGCAAGATAAATTTTGACCGGTTGCGAAAGGAGTTTGAACGCATTTCATCAAAAAAGACAACGGTACAGAACCTTAAGCATGCATTAGAAGAAAGGTTACACCGGATGATTCAGCAGAATCCTCTAAGGACGGATTTTCAGAAGCACTTTGAACAAATCGTTGAGGAGTACAACCGTGAGAAAGACAGGGTAACAATAGAAAAAACCTTCGAGGAGCTGCTGTGTTTTATCAACTCCCTGGATAAAGAATCACTGCGAGCTATGCAAGAAGGACTTGATGAAGAGTCACTTGCGATTTTCGACCTGCTGGTCAAACCGGATCTATCCGGCCGGGACATCAAACAAATCAAAGAAGTTGCCCAAAAGCTTCTCTTGAAATTGAAGTTAGAAAAATTAAGAATTGATAACTGGCGCGAGAAGCAGGCGACGCGGGATGACGTAAAGGTTGAAATTGCCAATTTCCTGTGGAATGAAAGAACCGGGTTGCCGAAAAGCTACTCGGAAAAAGAAATCGGAAGCAAGGCGGATGTGGTTTACCTGCACGTGTTTCAGCAGTATCCCAATGAACAACCGGCTGTTTATGCAAGGGCTTTTTAATGCGTGCCCAACGGGGAAGAGATAGTGCACGCGCTGAGTGTATATTAAGACAGAGTCGAGAACCTATTTGAAAATCAGGTGGCTAAGTCTGCTCTTGACTCATGTTAGTGTGAAATCAGAATTGATATTGAGATAAAAACCTTATCCGAATTTCAAAGGAAAAGGAATATTATATCTCACTTACCGATATAGCAAAATACAAAGATTCGGAAAGAAGTGATTATATTATCCAAAACTGGATGAGAAATCGAAGCACTATTGAATTTATCGGTCTGCGGGAACAAATACACAACCCCAATTTTAATTCCATCGAATTCGATGGGTTTAAAAATGATAAACAAGCACAAGCTCTCAAGGAATGGTGCGCTGATAACGAAATAGAACTGGATGGATAGCAAAGGCATTTAACTGGGTCCCGATAGCGGGCTCCTCCAGAGGCGGATAAATCTACGCTATGCTCCGACAGGCTATGTTGAATAATTTTAAGGATAAAGGACGCAAGGGCTGCATTTTTCACAACAAAAGGGAAAATTATCTGAAACATGAATGTTCAAGGAAATAAAGGCGAGATAGTCATATATCAAACGGAAGATGGAAAAACATCTTTAGAAGTTAGTTTGGTTGAGGATACTGTATGGCTGAATTTGAATCATATGGTTGTGCTCTTCGACAGGGATAAATCCGTAATTTCCAGGCACATAAAAAACATATTCAGAGAAGGCGAATTTGATAAAAAGTCAGTTGTTGCAAAATATGCAACAACTGCTTCGGATGGAAAGACGTATCAGGTTGAATACTTTAATCTTGATGTCATAATTTCTGTGGGCTACAGGATCAAGTCGCAAAGAGGCACCCAGTTTCGTATCTGGGCCAATAAAATATTAAAAGACTATCTTGTCAAAGGCTATACGCTGAATGAAAAGAGGTTACAGTCACAGATTGAGAAATATGAAGCTCTTAAACAATCGATTAAGCTTATCGATAATATAATTGACCGTAAACCGCTCTCCACATCTGAATCTGAAGGACTGTTGAAGGTTATTGGTGATTTCAGCTATGCTCTGGACACACTTGATCGATACGATTATGGAAAGCTGGAATTAGCTCATATATCTGACAGGGCAGTAAAGCGAATTACATATAAAGAAGCGAAGAGCGCAATCAAGATAATGCAGGGGAGATTGAGTGATTCCACCCTGTTTGGACGTGAAAAGGATAATTCGTTCAGCAGCTCTTTAAATACGATTTACCAGACTTTTGACGGCAAAGACCTCTGTCCGAGTATCGAAGAAAAAGCAGCACATCTTCTTTATTTCATCGTGAAAAATCACTCCTTCGTAGACGGAAATAAGCGTATCGCCGCAGCTATCTTTACCTGGTTTCTGGAACGAAATGGTTTGCTCTATAAGTCTAACGGAACAAAACGCCTGGCAGACAATGCTCTGGTTGCATTGACGTTGATGATCGCCATGAGTGATCCGAAGGAAAAAGACATCATAACAAAAATAATTGTTAATCTTATAAACAAGGAAAACTGATTAAAAGAAATCAGAAACGGGTTCGCAGTTATTGCAAAAAAAGAAAGGAGTCTAATAATGTTCAAGAAAATATTATATCCAACCGATTTTTCGGATGTTTCAAAGAAGGCCATAGACTATATTAAGCAACTAAGAGAACGCGGATCCGAGACGGTCATCGTGTTGCATGTCATTAATCAACGGGGTATGCAAGCTATTGAGCGGTATGCATCTGGGAATTCGATTGAAATAGAGCAGAGGATAATGGATGATGCAAAACAGCAAATAAAGGTCATAGAAGATGAATTGAAGAAAAGTGGTTTTAAAGTAAAATCAATGATTAAAACGGGAATTCCAATGAGAGAAATACTAAAGGCTGAAGAAAAAGAAGAAAATGTCTCAGTTATCGTAATAGGATCTCACGGGAAAAGCAACTTAGAGGATATTTTTCTCGGTTCTGTTTCGGAAAAAGTTTCCAGGAAATGCAAAAGTCCGGTTCTAATTGTTAAAAGATAGAGCGGTTTTCGGGGAGTTTTCAGGACATCCATTTGGGTTTTAGTTTTTTGGTAACACATTTTGCTAAACCCGCCGGTTATCATAAGATAAACAGTTTCTCATCAATTTTCATGCAAGATTCAGGTCATGATATTTGACCTTGATCATCCCCCCATATTGCAAAGACGCTCTGAAAACCAGCCGCCTGCTGATTATCAGCCAGTTCAGTGAAAAGATAAAAAGGGCGTCAGTCAAAACGGCGAAAAAGAGAAATGATCTGATGTACAACATTGCAGATGAAATCTTTATCGCACATGCCTCAAAAGGAGGCAAAATTGAAGCGTTGTTGAAACGGCCGGATATCAGGAACAAAAAAATTACATCTTGACAGACAACCAGTATGTTAGTATATTGCTAACATACTGGAGGTAAATAAAGTGTTGTTGACCCTGCGAAATACAGCTTTAATTGAAGAATTTGATTATAATTTTATTAAACATTTGCTGAACAAGTACAAGAATCCGCGTGTTAAGATAAATAATCTTTTGAAAAAGGGGGAAATAATCCGTGTAAAGAAGGGGCTTTATGTATTTGGCCCCAAATTGGCACGGGAACCTTTCTCAAAGGAGACTCTGGCAAATCTGATTTATGGCCCTTCTTATATCTCTCTTGAGTACGCCCTTTCTTTTTACGGCCTGATTCCTGAACGTGTAGAGACAGTTACCAGTGTAACAAACAAGAGAAAAAAGCTCTTTAACACACCGGTTGGCATTTTTTCTTACAGGTATATAAATCCCTCTATTTACCCTTATGGCATAACCATTTTTGAAGTGGACAAACATCATTCAATTTTAATCGCAACAAAAGAAAAGGCACTTTCAGATATACTCTATTTTTCAGATAAGATAAACGACGAGGTTCAGATGGAAAAATATCTGTTTGACGATTTGAGATTAAACAGGAAAGAGCTTATTGACTTCAATTTGCGGACAGTTCAAAAATTGGCAGGATTTTACAGACACAACGTTAGTATTTTTAGCGATCTTCTTAGGAGCATGAAATGAATGATGCTGTGCAGGTAATGCTTGATCGATATAATTGCCAAAGCATAAATGACTATGAAAATGCGCTAAAGGAAATTATTCAGGAGATAGCCCTGCTTGGACTGTGGCGCTCAAAATTTTTTGAGAAAGCGGCTTTTTATGGCGGATCTGCATTAAGAATACTGTATGGACTGGATCGATTTTCCGAAAATCTGGATTTTTCACT
>Ga0255420_10311_pt1 | contig 11228 bp, 11 predicted proteins | sample ANMaggSeSYBR02I3_FD_182630 | JGI IMG/M metagenome (GOLD analysis project Ga0255420, IMG submission 182630) | Sediment cell enrichment communities from methane seep in Santa Monica Basin, California, United Staets - ANME aggregate JGI... | ecosystem: Environmental > Aquatic > Marine > Cold seeps >...
GTTTTGCCTCTTCCATACTGCCAGTGGTGATATATACTATAGAGAACATGATAATCCAACCTTAAACTATATATTTAAGTTTAAAAGACTTATGATTAATAATAATATCTAATATGGAGAGCCTTTTATTTGAGCGAGGTAACCCCCTTTTTATCATTTATTGAATCCTATTGGAAGATCCTGCTGATATTTGCAGTATACTGGCAATCCATACTGATCCTGAAGCAGTACGGGATACTCAAACGGTTCAATATCGACAACCATGGCCCGCTATTAATGATACGAACTACTAAGGGACAGAAATTCCTTGACAGGATTGCCAGCGTAAAGGGTTTCTGGAGGCTATTCGGAGATGCAGGCATTCCACTTATGTTGCTGGGAATGTTTTTGATGTTCGCACTGATCATATTCTCTGATATTTTGATGGTGACCTCGTTATATGAACAGACCATGCCAGCCCCCAGTGAGATACATGAACTCAGGAATATATTCCTAATTCCGGGTATAAATCAATTCATCCCTGTTGTCTGGGGCATAATCGGATTGATCGTTACCCTGGTGGTGCATGAATTCTCCCATGCTATTATGAGCAAGGCCGAGGATATCAGGGTCAAGTCAATGGGGCTTATCCTTGTACTGATACCGATCGGGGGGTTTGCAGAACCCGATGAAGAACAACTGTTCGGGACAAGGGATAAGGATAAGGGGCGCGAAAATGGTGTAACATCAGACCAAAAGATTGCAAGTCGCAGGCAAAGGATCAGGATACTGACAGCCGGTGTAATGGCGAATTTTGTTACTGCATTTGTGGCGTTCGTACTATTTTTCATTGTGATAGGTAGCATTGCACCAGTGTCCAATGTGGTGATCACTGATGTGGTTCCCGGATCACCTGCCGATGATATCGGATTGACTGAGATGACAGTGATAACCCACATAAACGATAAAAAAATCGAGAACGGATCGGTTTTCCACACACATATTGCCTCACTTCCTGTTGGTGAAGTCTTCAGGATGGGGGTCAAAAAAGATGGCAAGACCAGTGAAGTGCTGCTGAAGCCTGATATTGGGAAAAGTGGTATCATCAGCGGAGTAAAATTCAATGAGATCGTTCCCGGGATGCCTGGTGAAAAAGCCGGACTTGTGGAGGGCACAATAATTACCAGGATCGATGATGTGCCAATATATGATACCCAGGATTTCTCTGATTTTATGGCAAACACCACATCCGGCCAGGAAATAATAATTTACACCATCGTTGCCAATGAGCAGATCAATTACTCTATTACCCTGGCCAGTCATCCTGCAGATGGAGAAAAGGGATTTATAGGTATCAGTGGTTTTTCGACTTTAGTTATATCTAGGTCCATCGGGGTCTCTGTAGGGGAATACCCTGCCAGGGAACTGCTGCATTTCCTTCAGATGATACCGCATATGATGGCAGGCGTGGTTGGCTGGGTCATATTATTAGTATTGCCTTTCCCTAATCCCTTCATTGGAAGCTTCGCGGGTTTCAATACCTCGATCTATATGTTCTATGAACCCATAGGGTGGGCCGTACCACTAGGTGTAGGCGTATTCTGGCTTGCCAATTCCCTGCTCTGGATAGGATGGATGAATTTCTATGTGGGATTGTTCAACTGCCTGCCCATGCTGCCCCTTGACGGGGGGCATGTGTTCAGGGACACTCTTCATTCAATCCTGGCACGGTTGTTCGGTAATGAAGAACGTATGGGTGTGATTGCAGGAAAGGTTGCTACAGGCTTTGCAATACTCATGCTGGCCTCACTGTTATTTATGATCATTGCACCTAAGCTGGCACACGGTCTTTGACTTTACTATCCAAAAAGGTTAATAGTCAATAATTTAATATATCTGTATTAAGATTATAATGTCATATTGTTTTATTATATTGTATCATTAAATATTGAATGAGAGTATTACCATGGATTTTAGTTCTGACCCATCAGATAATCAACTTGTAACCACTGGAATATTGGGATTAGATGTGCAGTTAGGTGGAGGTATACTTCCCGGGACAACACTCCTGTTGATCGCCGAATCAGGGGCCGGGGCAGAGATTTTTACAAAACAATTCTTGTATGGTGGACTTAATAGTGGTGAATCTGCCTTTTATTTTTCTTCTGATCGTTCAATTGCGGAGGTCAAATCTGACATGAATCATTTTGGGTGGGATGTCAGCAAATATGAAGAAATGAATAAGGTCGAATTCGTTGATGCATACACACCAAGATTTATTAATATCCTCCCTCTGGAACTGCGTAGTAGGATGTCTGCAAAGGAGTTCCTTAAAGCTGGATTCGATCCGCTTAATCAGTTAAAGACCACTGTCAGCCAGAATCATGAGGCCAAATACAGAGGGGTCATCGATTCTATTTCTTATTTCCTCAGGGCATATGGTTTAAACAGTGTGATCGAGGTCATTGAACTTATGTCAACCATTGGCAAACTAACTGGTGGCATACACCTGATAATGATTGGTGCGGGACTGCATGATGATATTACTTTAAATACGGTCAAATACCTGACAGATGGTATGATTGAATTCTATGTTAAGGAAAGGGGGTCACAGATCGAACGTGGCCTTGTTATTAGAAAGATGCGGGGCATGATCGTACCAAACAAATCCATCAGTTTTGACATCACTCCTGAAGGCATCAAACTGGAAACCACAACAAGGGTATTGTGATCACATAAATTCATCCTGGATATTTACTACTTCCTTACTGTTTCTGGCCTTTGAATAAGCGTCCAGGGGTTCGCGGTTTAATTCCAGGAATGTATGTCCCCATTTGAACTTGTTCAGGATATCTTCTGCCTGCTTTTTATGATCAAGGATATATAGTGCGGCAGCAAAAGCTTCCACTGTTCCCAATTTGAAAGGTTTCCCGAAATTAACTGGGTTTGCAGCCAACAGGTACGGCAGTGCCCGGTGTTCAAGGCGAAGCCTTTGCAGCATGGGAAAGATTCGTTCCACTTCTTCCCATGAGCAATCCAATACAATAATGCCCCGGTTATAATTATCTGCCGGCGAAAGTGCCTGCTGCGCCATAGGATTTAGGAATATGGCGCCTGAGGGCAACTTGTTAAGAGTCTTATGCAGGTGGGCAAGTTTGAATTTGGCCAGTTTTTTACCTGTGCATTTCTTTGGGTCGCACTGGTTGGCGTGGTACAGGTGAAGCGATATATGGTTAGGTTTTTTTTGTATATCAGTCATGTAAGTGATATTTCTGAAATTCTCAGAATAAGGTTTTTCCGACAATCTCGTATTAATCATTAACTGAATAATCTCGTCGAGATTATTCAGCTTTCAGAAATTAAAGAATTATTGTATTTCTTTATGAGGTTAAGACCTCATCCAGTCATCCCAATCCTGGGCCTTGGAATCTAAAATGTTCACAATATCTTCCAAGAGTTCTGCTGGGATACCAACTACCAGTTCATCATCTTTAAGACCTGCATTCTTAGCAGCTCCGTCACAGCCAATGGAAACATTTAATTCACCGGTTGTATAAGGCGAACCTGTAGCATCAGCACATGTTGACTGGATACCTGCAAAGTTTGCGGTCACCCGTCCGCCGTGTCTATATATTACAGCATGAACGATACGTCTTGCAGCAAGTACATCTGTCATAACCACAATGACATCGGGTTGTGTCGGGGTTTTATCAAGCGGGGCAACTATGGTGTTGACTATTGACCCGGGTGTGGGCCTGGGCATATTATCTACCACTCGTTTGGCAATGCCGAGGGATATTTCTTTACCAAGTTTATTATAATATAGTGCCCCGCTTGAGATATTTTCAGGATAATCTCGAAGTCCAATGGCAGCCGCGCCCCCTTTGCATGAATGTTGTTCTTCGGCTGCTAATGTTATTGCATCATTAAACCTGGCATTTTGTAACATTTGACAATATCTAACCGGTTCTTTAATTTCTTCCATTCCTTCAGGAATGTCTTCTTTTCTTGTTAAAAGCGAAACTGCGATTGGTTTTCCATTTAACTTCAGGATATCTACTAATTTTCTTGACATTTCAGAATATTCCATATTACTTACCACCTGTTTTCTAATGGATTTATTTGCATTAAAGATTATTAATTGTTTATCTTATTATATTTTCCTGAATCAATCCCATATTTAATAATTTTTCCAACTGTTTTCTTGTAGTGCCCCATAAATCTTGGCTTTACATCAAGAGATGCAGGCAGGCAGGGAGCAGCCCGCCCCATACACGCTGCCCTGAAAGTGCCCGGCAACTGGCAAGCAGTCCTGGATATCTCCTCGGCCAACTGTTATCCCTTGATATCATGCAGGCCGGCTTGAATTACTTTGAGCTTGGACTGGCTGCCAGGATAACCTCAGACGTGGTGCAGGCTTGCAGCTCATATTTATTGGAAATATGCAACCCAAAGAATTTTTAGGTATTAAAACTTACTTTACTCTGGAGGTTAAAATCATGCAAAATACAACTCTTCATAGAAACATCTTCCAACGCTTACTTGGGATATGCGCCACTAAGAAACCGTCAGATAAAGGCTGCTGGACTTTTGATAACGGAAAGATCGTTGTAGACCTTGTGCGTACACCTGAGTTATCTGGTGTTAATGGAGCCATACGCCTTGAAGCAAAGACGCTCCCTGAACACGTTCTTATCATCCAGGGAGATGATGGCGAGTATCATGCTTTCCGGAACCGCTGTACACATGGCAAGCGCCGCCTGGATCCGATGCCGGGAATGGTGCAGGTGCAGTGCTGTAGTATCGGAAAATCGATCTATGACTACAATGGCAAAATCATCTCCGGGTTCGCGAAAGACGATATTCAGACCTATCCAGTAATAGTTGACAATGGTAAGCTTGTGATTACATTGTGAGGCTGGGATTCTCACAGAGCTTTCAGTCACGGGATACACCGTATAAATTGTGGGGCGGTCTGTAATTAACTATCTCACACCTACCGGCTGGACCCCGACCATTAAAGGCCAGCCTTGGGTCAGCGCATACAGCCAGATAGAGGGCAGCCTGCCCCACACCGCCATTGACACCGCGCCGGCAGCTGCCTGGCTGTCCCGATTATCCCCTGGCCAGCTGCAGTAAGTCCTTAGTATCCTGCTGATCGGCGCTTGGGTAAATGGCTTTATATGTATAGGGTTTTGTGTGAAAATATTGCAATATAACTAATTATATTCCGTGAGTAGCCCCTTATTTCCACTGGAAATTATATTAATAATTCTATAATACTTGTCATGGTAATGATGACATTATTTCGAAATTACCGCCGGCAGCACTCCCGATAAACTAAAGGCCGGACATTGCAGCACACACCTTTAAGCCTGGCAGCCTCAGTATCCGGCTAGAGCTCCTGGCGGGCAGATATGCCAGTACCCGGATTTCTCCAAAGGCCAGCCCCTGTTCAGCGCATACTGCCAAGCCAATGGCAGCCAGCTCTATACCGCAGCCCTGCCATCTCCGGTAGCTGCCTGGCCGTCCAGGATATCCCCTTGTCAGCTGCAGTAAGTCCTTAATATCCTGCTGATCGGCGCTTGGGTAAATAGCTGTATATATATAAGGCTTTGTGTGAAAATATTGCAAGATAACTAATTATATTCCGTAAGTAGCCCTTTATTTCCACTGGAAATTATATTAATAATTCTATAATACTTGTCATGGTAATGATGACACTATTTCGAAATTACCGCTCTCCACCCGCCGGCAGCACTCCTATTCAACCTAAGGCCGGACCTGCAACACAAACCTTTAAGCATGGCAGCCTTGGGATTAGGCCTGAGCTCTTATCGGCAGATATGCCAGGACCCGGATACCTCGAAGCCCATCCCCGGGTCAGCGCATACAGCCAGGCAGAGGGCAGCTGGCCCCACAAAACTACATCAGACCACACGCCCAATCTGATCTAAAACATACACTCGCAAAATTATAGCAAATATAATTAAGTGTATCTTGCATAGTCTACTATGTCAATGTCGGCCAAGAGATAAAGGTAAAAGAGCAAATGAATACAGCTAAATAAAAATTAGGATAAACATGATAGAAACTAATGTGGACACTGCCTTTTTTCATTCATGGTTTCAAAACTATGTAAAAGGTTTTTACTCTAAAGATCCGAAAATCCAGGAGAATATCAGACTTAAAGAAGAACACTCATTACGTGTTTGTGCGGAGATCCTTCAGTTAGGCAAAGCCCTGGACCTCAATAAAAATACACTTCGTCTGGCAGAGACCATTGCATTATTTCACGACATAGGTCGCTTTGAACAATTCAGGACCTATGGAACTTTCAATGATAAAGTATCGGAAAACCACGCAACTCTTGGACTGAAAGTTTTAGAAGAAACAAACGTATTAAGCCGGCTCACAAAAACGCAATGCTCCATTGCTTATAAAGCCATAGGATATCACAATGTACGTAAACTCCCCGACCCTGCAGATGAAAACCCTGATTGTTTACTGTATTCAAAATTATTACGGGATGCGGACAAACTGGATATATGGCGGGTTGTGACAACTTATTATGCACAACGTCATAAGCATCGCAACCCTGCATTGGAGCTTGAACTTCCTGATACACCTGAATATTCACTTTGCTTTGTTGAAGATATCCTTAACAACCGGATTTCAAATTCCCATGCTCTGAAAACATATAATGATATGAAACTCCTGCAACTGGGTTGGATATTTGACATTAATTTTACCCGGACATTCCTTTATATTCAACAAAGGCAGATCATTGAGAAAATAATTACCACACTGCCCGATACTGAAGATATACGAAAAATTCAGAACCATTTAAACGAATATCTGGAAAAGATAGGTGATTCCTGATTCTAAATATAAAAAGGGACACTGTATCATTTTCAAGTTTTTTTTAAGATATGGATTTCAGGTTGCATCGTATCTACTTCAAAAAGCATGGTATATAGACCGGATTTACAGGATGTTGACGTTGCAGTATATCCTGTCGATCCAGTTAATCCTGTCTAATAATTTTTAAATTACCCTTAGATTTGAAGTGGATACGTTGCATCGTCTGTGTATATTGAATTGTTGCCGCCGCCAACAGTTAAAATATATAATTTATGCTATTTTAAACTACAGAGGCACACAGATCGTTTTTTCCCTTACTCTGCGTGCTTCCGCGCCCTCCACGGTTCACAGTGAAATGCTGTCCAGCCCCTACCCCGTTCTCACACTTCCACACTCTCCCGCCGTTCCGGCATCTGCACTTTACCCTGCCACCGCAGGCCGCAAGGGCGGCAGTGTGGCAGCCAGCCTTGTGGATTCGTGCAGGTGCCCATTCGCTGAGTATGGGATAAGGGAGTGAATCGTGGAGTTTGCTGCCGGTGGAGGCCATAGCTGTGAAAATATATAATTTATGAAAATACTGCACCGCAAAGGACGCAAAGTTAAGGTTACAATGTCTTTGCGCTCTTTGCGCTCTTTGCGGTGAAACAATCAACGGCACCCTTCAATCTGCATGTCTCGGTGGTTAATATTGAAATGATTGTCAGCCACAGTCCCATTATATGCTCTCACGCCACCCCTCATGTGCTGGTGCCTGGGTGAGGCGCATATGCGCTGGACGTAGATTGTGCTTTAATAATAGTGGGACCTCCAGCGCTAAAGCCTGCGTTAATCAGTAAAAAAGTCAATAGACGTTTCCACGAACTCCGATATATTCAATAATTACTGTATTTTTATCACTCTCTATTCTATAAACGATTCTATACTTCCCAACGCGCAAACGAAACTTGCCCTTCAATTCCCTTTTAACATTTTAATGTTCTTACCGGAAGCAGGTTTTTCCAGTAATGTTTCAATTGCACGATTAATTCTCACTGCATTTTTATCATCGAGTTTGTTATAGAATTTAACGACTTGATCGTGAAGAAGGATTTCATACATGGCGTTTCACTTTGTTCCATGAAGTGAATTCCTGCATCCTTCCCCTCTCCCATGCCTGATCAGCATTTCTAATATTTCGCATTGACTCTTCATCAGCAAGAATTTCAAGTGTAGCATCAAGTTCTTCTTTTTGTTCGAGATATTCGATAAAATCGAGAACTACTTTTAATCTATCAGGTGATAAGACATCCAACTTTTCAATTGCTTTTCTTTTATAATTAACTGCATGAACTGCCATTATCTTGCCTCCTGTTATAGAAACTGAATTAATTAATATTAATACTATGCAATAGGTTGCCTCATAATCTCATTAAGGTGAGAACTTTGCCGCCGGTGGTGGCCATAGCTGTGAAAATATATAATTTATGAAATACTACACCGCAAAGCACGCAAAGTCAATGCAGCAATAGCTTTGCGAACTCTTCGGTGAATTCGATAAACGACAAATAAAAATTATTGACGCACGGATTGACAGGCTAGTTCATGATTTGTATGGGCTGACAGAGGAGATAAAAGGTGGTGGAAGAGAATGGGTGAAATCAAAAAATTGCAATGTGAAGAAAGAAGACATGGTCTACACCATATGAAAGACCAGCAAAAAAGGAAGTATCGCCCCAAACCCCCGGCACCCACAACTCAACCATCAATTCCCATTACAACCACCCATAACTCCACAGCCAAGATATTTTAACACCAAACAAGGATAATCTTAAATCTTGAAAAACCCCTTTTACACTAACATCGGGTGAATTATATGGAACAGATAAATGAAAATCTTCAACTTTTCTCAAATGCTCATGGAGTTTCCGGTTACGAAGGCAATATCAGGCAACTACTCGAAGACAAACTAAAACCATACGTTGACGATATCAAAGTTGACAAGCTTGGCAACCTCATCACAACACGCAACGGCAGCTCTCCTTCCATCATGATAGCGGCACACATGGACGAAATAGGACTAATGTCCAAGTACATAGATGACAAAGGATTCGTCCATTTCGTAAAATTGGGCGGCTGGTTCGACCAGACCCTGCACAGCCAGCGTGTAATACTACATACCGAATTAGGAGATATTCACGGCGTCATCGGGGCCAAACCCCCCCATGCAATGAAGGAAGAAGAACGCAAAAAAATGGTAGAAGCCGAAAACATGTTCATTGATATAGGTGCCAAAGACGACAAAGATGCCGAAGCCATGGGAGTGATCCCCGGAGTCCCAATCACCCTGGACCGCGAGTATGCCCGCCTTGCCAATAACAGGGTCACAGGCAAATCATTTGACGATAGGGCCGGCTGCGTGCTCATGATCGAGGCCATGCGCATCATAAGTGAACTGGATGTGAAATCAACAGTATATGCAGTGGGTACAGTCCAGGAAGAAGTCGGCCTTAAAGGTGCCAGGACCAGTGCTTTCGGTCTTGACCCTGATCTGGCCCTGGTCACTGACGTAACAGTCTCAGGTGACCACCCCGGCATAGAGAAAAAGCACAGCGCAATTGAAATAGGAAAAGGTCCGGCGATCACCATATCCGATGCTGGAGGCAGGGGTCTCATTGCCACAGAAAAGGTCATCAAGTGGTTAAAAGAGACCGCAAAACAGCACAACATCGACATCCAGCCTGAAGTGGCTGACGGCGGGACCACAGATGCAACAGCCATACACTTGACCAAGTGCGGCATTCCATCTTCAGTAATAAGTGTACCTTCAAGATACATCCATTCCCCTGTAGAGATAGTAGACCTTGAGGATATCAAAAAAGGAGCTGAACTTTTAGCCAGGGCTGTGGAAAGTGCTGCAAAATTCCTTTAAAATATTAACTGAAAAACACATAGGTGACTTAAAGGATGGCTGAAGCCACATATATTCTTGGCATCCTGGCAGTCGTCCTTTTAATGGGTATTGGAGCCCAGCTTTTAGGCAAGCTCCTGAAGATGCCCAGTATAGTTTTCCTGCTCCTTTTCGGCATAATCCTGGGACCGGAAGGACTGGAAATAGTGGATATGACCGGTTTTGAAAATGAACTGGAAGCCATCGTTGCGCTTTCCGTGGCAATAATAATATTCGATGGTGGACTGCAGATAAATGTCAAACATATCAGGACACTCCAGAGGAACATTCTTAACATAATAACCATCGGAGTATTGATCACATTCACCGGGGCATCGATCACAGCTTATTATCTCCTGGATATAGAACCAGGCATGGCTATGTTATTCGGTGCACTGGTCTGTGCCACCGGTCCCACAGTTATAACGCCACTGGTAAAGCAAATCCACGTAAACCAGAAGATCAGCAAGATACTTGAAACTGAGGGCGTACTCAACGACCCCATCAGTGTAATTCTGGCAGCATTGATATTTGAATGGATACTACTGGACATATCCGGGATAAGTGCACTGGGATACATGGCAATCAAAATTGGCATGGGCTCGATTCTTGGAGTGTTCGGAGGAATAGTACTTGCATATATCCTGCAAAACTTTTCCATGATCACAGCCCAGTATGCTCGCCTATTCACTTTGACAATGGTACTGCTTACATTCACATTTGCCGAGATATTCGGGGAAGGTTCCGGAATACTGGCCGTGGCCATACTTGGCCTGATCATTGGTTCCACAGAAATTGCCCACAAAGAATCTATCAAGGAGTTCAAGGGTGACCTGGTGATAATACTGCTTTCCATAATCTTCATTCTTCTGTCCGACCATGTTCTCAAGAATAATGGCTGCGGAATTTATAGGACTCATTGACCTGATCCCCATTTCAGAGAACAGCGGGATGTTGTTCTTGTCGTTCACCCTGGCAACCAGCATGTTACTGGAAAAACCGAATTTGCTTTTCGCTATCTGGCATGCCAGCAGGTTAACATTATCCTTGTCCGTGGTTGCTACTATATATTTAGCATGCCTGATGCCAGCCTTTTCAAGTACATTCAGGTCATTGCCGTCGCCCTGGATTGACTTTATTCCCAGTTCCATGACCAACCGGCAGTTATCCTCATCAGTATCAACTATTACCACATTCTCACCGCGTTTATCAAATCTCTGGGCGAGCTCCCTGCCCACCCCTCCTCCTCCTATGATCAATATCTCCATTGGTATCACTCCTAATTTTCTTGCAAGGGTTCCGGCAAATATGCCGGGCAGCAGGACCGAGAAGATCACAGTCAGGAATACCAGTCCTACTAGCACATCCACCCCGTCTGCAGTGCCGTTTAATCCCTTAATCCGTATGGCAAAGTAAGTAACCATGGATGCAGGTACAACACCACGGGGTGATATAACTG
>Ga0255420_10313_pt1 | contig 11204 bp, 13 predicted proteins | sample ANMaggSeSYBR02I3_FD_182630 | JGI IMG/M metagenome (GOLD analysis project Ga0255420, IMG submission 182630) | Sediment cell enrichment communities from methane seep in Santa Monica Basin, California, United Staets - ANME aggregate JGI... | ecosystem: Environmental > Aquatic > Marine > Cold seeps >...
CCATTTTTTAATTTTTACATCATATTTTTCCCAAGCACGTCTCCATGTTGCCCATCCCCAGATTTGGACATACTTTGAAAAGAAATAACTGTATTCCCCTTCAAAAGAAATACCTTTATTTGTTCCACCAATATGCATCACCCGCATATCCCCCCGATACTGCTCCAGCAACTCCTCACAAAACCAGAAAAAACTCTGGCTCGGCAGGCAGTCGTCTTCCAGAATGATCCCTTCTTCCTCATTCTTAAAAAACCAGTCTATTGCACTACTCACGCCTACTCGGCATCCCAGGTTTTTATCTCTAAAAAGGGTTTTTACCTCACAATCCCAGTCTATTTGTGTCGCAATCCGGCGCACCTGCTCGCATTTTTCCCCCTCTTTGGATTTATCAGCCCTTGGGCCATCGGCAGCAACATAAAGCCTGGGCGGTTTTGCCTTGCGGATTGCCTCAAATACCTGTCTTGTGGTATCAGGGCGGTTAAAGACCAGAAAAAGCACCGCTGTTTTTAGCGGATGCGTCGGCACACAATGTTCCGTTGTTATTTGATAAGCATTTTCATGCTTTATATTTTTTCTATCAATTTGTTTAAACATTCAATCATACACCCTGCTTGCCATTCCAACACAATTTTTCATGTACGTTATGCGTTGGTAAGCTTAACTTATTCATCAAAAAGTCCCTGCTTTTTTATTGTATAGGAAATTATAAAATTATGTTTTCTTTATTAGCCGCAGATAAACGCAGATGCACGCTGATAAAACAAAAAAACGCTTTTAAAAAGAAAAACTATCTGCGTTAATCAGCGTCCATCTGCGGCTAATTAATCTTTTATTTTTTATTAGGAATATGCACTTGACTCTTGCTCACAACCGCTATCCCTGTGAATATACAGCCTTTTTTATATTTGGCAGTTTCATCATAAGAACTGACCTAAAATTTTGTTAATTCAATACGTTATGGCTAATTAACAAGAGTCAAGTGCATACCCCTATTTTTTATTATAAAGCGGGACATTAAGTTTTTATGTTTAGTAAACTTCGTCGTGACTGCCTACGTCAATCAGGAGAACTTGATCTTTACCAACAAATTCAAAAACAATCCTGCAATCATCGTCGATACTGAAAGCCCATTGTCCTGCCAGCTTACCGCTGAGTTTATGGGTTCTTAGTTGTGGAAAAAACGGACTTTCCAGAAAAATTTTCATTTTTTCCCAGAATTTCTTTTTCAGTCTCGAATTATTCCTTACTCGCTTTTTGTAAGACTTTTTGAACCCTTGATCCCATACAGCTCTAATCACTTTCGAGGTACTCAAACAACTCCTCTATGCCACCACTTTTGACAAACCCATTCTTAAGATTCATCTTAGCTTCCTCAGTCCTCCGCGCAAGCATTTCTCTCTTCAACTCAATTACCTGTTTTCTTATTATCTCCGCAACGTATTCTTTATCAATAGAAGGCAACTGGCCAAATTCCTTAATCACTTCATTAACACTGGTATTACTCATTTGATCCTCCTCTCAGTGTACTGAAAAATTCCTCCAATCTATACCGCAAAATCCATTGGCGCCGGTTTTTTCTCTTTCTTTAGTTTTGGCTGCAAAAATGCCTTCGTTCAATGTTCGTAAAATTTTGATCGCCCCGGGGAAGTACTTTGTCGGGAATCGTTTGCAACTCCTTGAGAGCTGTTCCCTCATATTTTGTCTTAGTCTGCATAAAATCTCCCTAATGTAGAAACCCTGAAGACGTGATACTTTTCGGTTTTGGGGTGGGCGGTTTTGCCTTGCGGATCGCCTCAAAATGCCCAATAGTCTTTACCAGCCCATCTTCCAATTTGATGAGGATTTTTTCACAATTACTCCTGATTCTTGATCAATGCCACAATATTTTGAAAAGCATAAATCTCACAATCCACTGGATTATATTGTTCAATTGGCGCTAAACCATCTCTTAACATTCTATAAAAATTATAATTAGGCAAGATATCCCAGAAATCTTTAAAAAAAGATCTACTTATTACATTCATTTCATTAAATTCAAAATGAATTGCTTTTATTTTTCCTTCTGGTATCCAGTTGCCCAGTCCTTTTAGAACATCCAGCTCATTGCCCTCAGTATCTATTTTAAGCAAATCAATACTATTGATAGAATGCTCTTTCAAAAAGTTATCCATTCTAATGACTTTTATGTCATGTTTGACAGCTCTACCTTTATGAATACCCTCTATAACTTCTTTGTATATTGATGCATGAGATGATCCATCTTGGTCTTCATAATCATATAATTGTAATTCGCTATTCTTACTGCCGACTGCCAAATTAAAGTGGTGGAAATTCTTTGATACAACTGACATTGTTAGCTTCTTGTATGTGATCGGGTGAGGTTCAAATGCATATATCTGGATATCTGGTGAAATCTTCAAGATATGTTTTGAATAATTACCAACATTTGCACCAATATCTAAGACAACCCCTTCTTTTAATGTTGAAAAATACGACTCAATAAACGCCTGTTCACCACTGAGTTTATAGCTTTCATAATTGAGGATTCCTAATCCTCTCAAGGATAGATAATACAACGCCTTATTAAATTTATAAAGGGCTTTACGTGCAAATAAAAACTGATAACCAGCTAAAATAATATTAAACATACCAATTCACCTTATTGAATACATTAAATGAACGTGTTTTCATCCAAAATACACCTCTGGTCTTATGGTTTAGAACATCGTAAAAATAGGCGGCTATACTTTGGCTAATTAATGTAGATACCGCCGCACCGTTAATACCATACTTTGGTATCATAATTATATTTAATACAACATTACATATTGCCCCTAAAAACGTTCTGTAGAATGCTTCCTTTTGCATGTTTTCACAAAGAAACCACCGGCCACTTGCTACCCCCAAACCTACAAACACCCCGGCCCAGATATGAATACTCAAAACCCCCGCTGCCGGCAAAAAAGCATCCCCATACAACACTCTTATCACCCAGGGCGCAAGAAAGGTTGTCGGCAGGGCAATAGCCACGGCCAGCCACACCATCAGATCATAGAGTTTCTGCAATCTCTGATAATAAAGCTCTTCGCTCTGTTTTTTGGCGTTGATAATAGCCGGAAAAACAGATGACGTAATCGCCATTGGCACAAAATACCATGCCTCGCTTAATCTTACCGCTGCCGCATAATGTCCCACCTGTTCGGCGCCAAGCATTTCTTTAATCATGACCTGATCTATCTTCATATAGATTGAGATGACCATGCCTGATAAGATCAGCGGCCAGGAATCCTTTAGTAATACTCTTGCCGTTTCCCAACGCCAGTCCCAATACCACACTTTTCCTGTATTTTTCATATACACAGCAAGCAATGCAACCGCCAACACCACTGCATCAAACAGAAATACACACGCAAACCAGACAAGCGGGGCTGCTATCCAGACAAAAATCAGCTTAGTGATGGAAGAGGCTACAAGCTGAATAAGCTGGGCATACACCACATACTTGGATTTAACTTCTGCCTGATAATTAAAATCAATGACATTAAATGCCTGAAAAATAACGCCAATAGCGATAATGGCAATAAGTATGTTTGTTTGAGTATCATTATGGGTAAAAGGGATTGCAGCGACAATGCCCATCCACATCAAAATTGCACCGCCCGTTTTCAGCCAGAAGGCGGTGCCGAGCAGTTCGTCCCTGCGCTCCGGTGTTTTGACCAGTTCCCGCACCATGATGCCATCCAGCCCCAGAGTTGCCAGCGCTGTAAACAGCCCAACAAAACTCATGGCATAGCTCAAAAGCCCGAACCGTTCCGGCCCGAGATACCGGGCAACATAGACGCCGACAAAGAGCGCGACAATCATGCTCAATATACGATGCCCCATCAGCCATGAGGTGTTGGCAAAGTAACGTTTAAAGCTTTGTGACCGTATATCAATAACCGTTTTCATTGAGTACTCTCCAATACCCATCCCGATCGTTTCCGATTCGCTCCAATCGCCCATCGGCCTTTAGTCTTGCAATATGTCCTTTAATAGTGTTGGGGCTTTTTCCAAGTACGTCCGCAAGCTCTTCGCGTGTCATGTTCAGCTAACAATTAATTCGATTATCTCTTCGACAACTTCTTTTAAGTTTACAGGACTGCTTTCGACAATTTTATCAGGAAAGTGCTTGTGATCTGGAAATGTAGGAATTTCGGTATAATGAGGCACATTATCGTATCGGAATATCAACCCGCGGCCGGCGGTCATATAATGGTATCGATACCTGAACCTGTCAGGCGTTATTGATTCAGTGAATTCAAGGATATCACCGTTGTAAAAGATTATTCTGCCTTCGGCAAAGAGAACTCCCAATGAAATATCAAAATCATAATCAACATGCTGCTCAACACTAAACCAGTCAGCAATCTTACATGCGATCCTGATTTCTTTCAGTCTTTTTTCAATATTCATATTTCAGGCTTTCAAGGTCATCCAATTTCTTTTTCAACAAATTTACAACATTTGCGACATGATCCCATTCCAGCCATTTTTTGTTATCACCAAGGTCTCCCTTATTAAACGACATGATAAAGGCTTCAGTATCCATTCCTCCAGCTTGTTCAAATTTTTCTATTTTTTTTTGGTAAGCCGCAAGTTTTCTCTCCATAACCTGCTTCCCAATATTTATGCTTTCTTGCAGACTTGACAAACCCCTTTTTTCAATCATAACTTTTGCATAATTTTTCATACATTACCTCTTATATATCCCCTTTTATTACCCTTCTTCCTTTATCCATCCAGTTATTCAACTCCTAAATCTACAAATCATCCAATCCCCGAATCATCCCAAAAATAGTTTTTCTTTCTCAAATATTCATCCTGATTTTCAATCGCCACCAGCCAAAATAACTGCCTGAATGAGCATTATCTTTGTGTATTTTTCGGCATCCTTCATTTTAAGGAGTTAATGCGAAGTTGATGGCAAATATTAACAACCACAAATCGACACAAATGGACTCGAATAAGGAGAAAAATGATAATCATGTTTTGTGACTCCTTTCATTGAGCACTCTCCAATACCCGTCCCGATCGCTTCCGATTCGCTCAAGTCGCCCATCGGCCTTTAGTTTTGCAATATGTTCTTTAATAGTGTTGGGGCTTTTTCCGAGTACGCTTGCAAGCTCTTCGCGTGTCATGCTTGGATTTGTATGCAGTATTTCAAGAATTTTGTTGCGCGTCCTGGTTTTCTGGGTGGTTTTCTGGGTGGTTTTAGAAACCGCCACCTTAAAACCATTCTGAATTTCTTCAAAAATCGGCTGGGCCAGGCCATATAGTGATCCCAGCTTGCATGGTATGTTTTCAGGTGAAGATTGGAAATCTCGTTGATGCTCATTTGGTGGTTGGAGTTTCGAATGCGTTTAAAATATTTCCCCCTGCAACTAACGGGCTTGACTGGATACTCGATGATCGTCAGAACCACCAGGGTCTTGTTGCCGATTGTAGTGGTTTCTATGTCCGGAATAATGGAAGGCGAAGTGTTTAGTTTGATCTGGTTCAGCCACTGCTGAAGTGTTTCTTTGCCCAAATGAAGGCCCTGAATCTCGCCATGATCAGTTGCGCCGACAATAACGCTTCCGCCTTTTGTGTTGGCAAAGGCGGAGAGAGTTTCGATTGCATCTTTGCCAAAGGAGGTTTTGAATTCTATTGATACGGATTCACCTTTTGAAAGAAGTTGCTTTAATGTTTTTTCAGTCATTTAACCAATACCGTGCCATTTCTAAGGATTTTTTATGCAAACAGCCCTGTAATCAGTTGCCGATGATTTCCTTTATAGACAAACGGAATTTCAAAATCAAACGAAACATATCAATATTGCTGAGGCGCTGCTTTTTGCGAAATAACCATCGTTTTTCCAGCATAGACGGCAGTTTTTCAAACATATCGATATAGGCCTTTAAATAGGCCGAAACTATTGTTGGTAAGGAATTACTTTCCGTAAATTTGTTGAGTTCACCAATGCCCTTTAAAACAAAGTATCCCTGTGTAAGATAACGCCACGCAGTAACAAACGGAAGCATGGCTAAAAGAAACCAGGGAAAATTCTTTATTGCCACCCATAAATGGTTTCGCTCCACCCAATAGATTTTTTGCAGAGAAAACTTTCCGCCGGTCATGGAATAATAATGATGAACATAAGCGCCCGGCGCAACCACTATATTCCAGCCCGTCCGGCGCAAACGAAGCCCAAGATCAGTGTCTTCACAATAGGCAAAAAAGTCTTCGTCAAAAAGGCCGACCTCGTTTAATGCCTCCATTTTCAACAAGCAGGCACACCCGCTAAATAGCAGGACATCTTCCGGTTTGACCGGATTTGGCACTGGCATGCCCCGCATGGCCTGCCGGGACATACCGTCTAGAGCAATGCCGACACCGCATGAATCCAAAACTTCCGGTCGGTTGCCATCAATAATAATGGAAGCTGTTGCCCCGATTCCAGGATCAGACTCCGCTGTTGCAACTAGAGAGCTTATCCATTGGGGCGCTGCCACGGCATCATTGTTGATTAGCGCAACATATTTTCCTTGCGCTGTTTCAATACCCCTGTTGTTTCCGCCGGCAAAGCCATGATTCTTATCCAGCCTGACTATACGAACTTCCGGGAATTCTTTTGCCAACATGCCTCGTATGTCTTCCTCGGAACCATTATCAACGACAATAATTTCGATCGCTCCATAATCCTGGGCGTAAATGCTGGTCAAGCAGTTTCTGAGCAGGTTCAGGTTGTTTAAGGTAACTACTACTGCTGTTACTAATGGCAAGTTGTCTTTCATTTATTCTTTAATGGCCGGATGTTTTTCCGAATACTGAGTTTAAAAATCCGCTAAAAGCCTTTATCATATTAAAAACATTTAGAGGATTAGCCAAAAGTCTTTTGAGGTAATTTCCGATTATCCGTGGCCGGAGGTAAAATTCTTTCATGAAGCGTTGCTGGTAATAAAAGAGCTTTTCTTTGGATAATCCGTTTGGGACGTAAACCACATCAAGCAGGTTCATTTTTTCGAAATTTTTGTCTATTGTCCCATGTTGTTCCGCAATATCATACATCTCTGATCCAGGAAAAGGAGTTAATGTAAAGGCGCTTATGTCGTTTAAGGGAATGCTGTTGGCAAAGCGAATTGTTTTCTTCATGGTCTCTTCGGTTTCATACGGCAAGCCAAAGATGAAGTATCCTTTGCTCAAGATCCCTGCTTTATGGGTCAAACGCACCGCTTTTTCGATTTGATCTATGGTAATTGCCTTTTTGGCGAAATCGAGGATTTTCTGGTTGCCGGATTCTATCCCATAACTGATCTGCCAGCAGCCGGAGCGTTTCATAAGATTTAGCAACTCTAAATCATTTACGGAATTGACCCTGCCGCTGCAGCACCAGGAAATATTCCATTTGGCCCTTAAGATGCCTTCACATATTCTTGCCACTCTTTTCTTTTTAATAAGGAACTGGTCATCTTCAAAAATAATCTCCTTTATTCCGAAATTCTTTTTGAGATAACCGATCATTTCCAGCACATATTCTGAGCTGTGAAACCGGATCTGACGGCTGAATACAGATGTATCGCAAAAAATACATTTGTTGGGGCATCCCCTGGCAGATATGATGTGTGTGGCAGGAAGTTTCTTGTACTTAAACAAAGCAGGATGATATCGGGATGGAAATCCATCCAGAAGTTCCCATGCCGGAAATGGAAGGGCGTCGAGATTCTTAATAGTCGGGCGTGGGGGTGAAAAATGGACTTTGCCGTTTTCGCGAAATGCCAAGCCCGAGATATTTGATGGCGTTTTGCCGGCAGAAAGGGCTTCAACCAGTTCGATTATCGTATTTTCGCCTTCGCCCACAACTCCATAGTCAAAAACATGGTAATCCGACAGAGTCTGCTCCGGAACCGCAGTTAAATGCGGCCCTCCTATGACTATCGGTATAGAGGGATATAGATCCTTTATCATTGAGGCCAGTTTTACTGTCTTGATAATCGAAGGGGTTACAGCAGTAAGCGCAATGATGTCGGGGTTGAATTTCTTTACCTCTTTAAGAGTATATTCATAACCTGTACTTTGAGCAGATGCATCCAGAATGCGAATACGGTGGCCTGCGTTACGCAGAACCGCTCCCAGCATAAGCAGCCCAAGATGTGGAAGGGTGGCTCCAACCGATGCCAATTTTCCGTACCTTTCTTCTAAGAAATAGGGCGCATTTGCAAGAAAGACTGAGGTCATGATTGTTTTGTCGCTTCCTTTCCGGATTCCAGCCTTTGCTGGAATGACGATTGTGTGTAATCCCGTACTACGAATGCATCAATCTTGATGTTTTTTTAATTCCTCCAACCCGTCTCTAAGCAGGGCATTTTCCTGCACAAGATTCTTAACTTGCTCAGTCAACCTGGATATTCTTACGGAAAACTGGACAGATAGAATCATCAGAAATATTAGCGATCCAATAAAGAGGGTAGTCGTGGGAATGGCGGCACCTATGATATTGCTGACAATACCGAGCCAGTTATATTTTATTACCAGGATGAACATTGATGCACTTGTCAGCAGCCATAGCCAGGAATACTCTTCTCTCAATTTTCTCCGCCTGACCAAGTCTATTATAAAGATGAATATAAATATACAAACAATAATCATAACTAACTTTTGTCTTGGTAACATAAGGCTAATCCTCTGCTTTCAAGAATAAAGAAACAGGCCTCTTTCTCAGAAGCGTCATAAACATGGAAAGAAACATCTTGAATAGATAATAGATTGGTTTTAACCCGCTGTGCATTGATCTTCCACTATCCCTTTCAAACATGATCATAGGATATTCTTTAATTCTAAAACCTGCCCTGTGCACCATAACAATAACGTCTGCATCAGGATAATCGCATGGAAAGAAATCCTGGGTAAAAAAGGCAATGACCCGTCTGTTGAAGGCCTGATAACCGGAAGTTGGATCAGTAACTTTAAGTCCTACTAGTTTTGTGGTGAGAAAAGCAAACAAGGTTATGGCAATTTTTTTGGTAATACCTGCTTTATATTGCGGCAAAGACGGTTTGCTTTGAGTTTTTTCTTTAATAAATCTTGAACCTATAACCATATCTGTCTTTTCCGTTATGACCTGTCTGAACAATTCAGGAATATATGACGTATCATGCTGGCCATCTCCATCCAACTGGACAAGATAATCATATCCTCTCTCAAAGGCATATTTATAACCGGTCTGCAGGGCCACCCCGTAGCCCATATTCGAGGAAAGCCGAATCACTTTTGCGCCCGCAAGTCTTGCATGGCGGGCAGTTCTGTCTGTTGAACCATCGTCAATAACCACGACATCTATCCCGATATCCAGTTCTCTTATCCTGGTGACTACCTGACCGATATTTTCCTGTTCATTATGTGCCGGTATGATGACCAATTTTTTCTTTATATCATTCTCATGCATACTGATAAGTTCCATTGACGAGTTGTCTCTCGTAGACTTCTTACAACCAACAGTTTGTTTGGCTTCTTATTATTCTCGGTGGCCGTGCGAGGATACGGAAGTTATTCTGCGTGATCTGCCTAACACATTGATAATTAAAAGACAAGATTGAAAATCGAAAGGTATTCAAAAACCGACATGGACTAAGGTATTGATGATTGGTGATTGGCGGAGCTAAGCGTAGATACCGCTGGATGAATGGATGATGGGATGGATGGATGATGGGATGGATGGAAGATTTAGGGATTGAGGAATTGAGGAATTGAGATCAAGCAGCGCAACGACATTTTCAGGTAGATAATGTTGAAGAAATTCTTTTGCCGTGCCCTTGCGTGTAAAAATCCCTTTGAAAAATTTGTCATGCGGATTACTGATCCTGATCATAATATTACCTTAGGACTCGCAAAAAAATAACCTGGGGCTTTTAGGAAATTTTCTGCAATGGATTTTCCTGGTGACAAGGATGGGGACTGATCTTAATCCTGTAAACTGAATCAGCGGATGAATCGAAAGCTATCAATTTCTTTTATCTGTATACCCTTTCTAAGAAGCTCTTTTAATTTTGCCGGATCATTTATCTGATTTATTTTATCAATGATTTCAGTTGAAATTTTTCCAAAACGCAATTCAAGAACTTCTATGATATTTTCTTTTGTACTCTGAATTATTCCCTGCTGCATTCCCTGCTGCATTCCCTGCTGCATTCCCTGCCGCATTCCCTGCTGCATTCCCTGCTGCATTCCCTGCTGCATTCCCTGCTGCATCCCTTTATCTCTAATATATTGTGCTAACATAGCAGTCTCCTTATGCTGAATTATTTCATAATACAGGCTTTTCTGTTCTTGTTCACTTATTTGCGCATACACATCTATAAAATCGACATATTTATCAAAAAGCATACGGGATGCAAGTTGAAATAATCCTGAGTATGCATGTCTTATCACCTCTATTCGTTTATCCTCTTTATAATTCATTTTCGGTAATAATATTTTAACCACAGGATTATTAATATAATAATAATCGCTTGAATTGAAGTCAAACAGTTTAAAATATATATATTCGAAATGAAAAAACAATCGGTCATTTAATCTTGTTTCCAGTTTGCGGACAACATCTTTGCGCCATTTTGTGCGATCAGTAAATAAAACAGTCGGTATTACCAGTGCCTGAGGATGAGCCTCCATCAGATCTGTTGTATAACGCAACAATTTATAGATTGAAAATTTTGCCTTGTCTTCCTGAAACTCAACCAGCCACAAAAGCAGTTGCTGATTCTCAAAAAAGAACAAAATCGGCATGTCTAATGCGAGGCTCGAATCAGAAAGTTTACGCTTTTTGGGTTCCTGGCGAATAAACTCAACTTTACGCACCTTCCCCCAATTTTGCTGTGCTTGAGGAAAAAACCACTCCAATGTTTCCTTTGGAAAATCTAAAAACAGGTTTTTAAAATTATGGTCATGTGATTGTTTTGTCATAAGCAACAGCCTTTTCAATAGCAGCGCCGATAATTTTGCTGCTTAATTTGTTAATATCCTATCCACACTCTGCTTATCTGCGGTAAAATAATGCTTTTATGCCCGCACGATATGATCGAGACACCTCTGAGGACATCCTTTCACAGCCTTCCTGCGAAATATCTTCAAAATCAATGGATTATATATTTCATTTAATCTATTTACGATTAACTCGGGGATAACTTCAA
>Ga0255420_10314_pt1 | contig 11181 bp, 11 predicted proteins | sample ANMaggSeSYBR02I3_FD_182630 | JGI IMG/M metagenome (GOLD analysis project Ga0255420, IMG submission 182630) | Sediment cell enrichment communities from methane seep in Santa Monica Basin, California, United Staets - ANME aggregate JGI... | ecosystem: Environmental > Aquatic > Marine > Cold seeps >...
CGACTATGCCGATGAACTGCTATCTGACCTGGACGGCCTTGACTGGCCTGAATCTGTCAAACTTATGCAGCGAAACTGGATCGGACGCAGTGAAGGAACCATTATCAATTTCAACATTGCCGATACGGACGAGACCATTCCTATATTTACAACAAGACCCGATACTGTATTCGGGGTCACGTTCATGGTATTCGCACCCGAGCACCCACTGATAAAAGAATGGGTAAAAGGCACACATTACCAGGCACCATTTGAGGACTTCCTTGCCGAGGTGCAGCAGGAAGATAAATTCCAGCGAACAGCTGCGGACCGGGACAAGAAGGGACTGTTCATCGGGAAATACGCAGTAAATCCGCTGACAGGTGAGAAAATACCAGTATTTGTTGGCAATTTTGTTATCTACGAATACGGCGGTGGAGCTGTGATGGCAGTGCCCGGCCACGACCAGCGCGACTTCGAGTTTGCAAAGGTATATGATATTCCCATCAAATTGGTAATCCAGCCAGAGGATAGGGAACTTGATTCCTATGCGATGACCGAAGCTTATATTGATGACGGGGTACTGGTCAACAGCGGCGAGTTCGACGGCATGAACAACCGTGATGCCATAACAGGAATAAGTGAGAAACTGGAAAGTATGGACCTGGGCAGGTGTACTGTCAATTACAAACTTAGGGATTGGCTCATATCCAGGCAACGCTACTGGGGCACACCCATACCCATCATCTACTGCGACAAATGCGGCACCGTGCCTGTACCGATCAAAGACCTGCCTGTCAGCCTTCCCAAAGATGTGGAATTCACAGGCAGCGGCAACCCGCTGGCCACTTCACAGACTTTTGTCGATACCACATGTCCCACATGCGGTGGAGCTGCTCGCAGGGAGACTGACACCATGGATACTTTTGTGGACTCATCCTGGTATTTCTTCAAATATTGCAGTCCACGCTCTGAAGATGTCCCGTTTGACAGTGAAGCCGCATCCTACTGGATGCCAGTGGACCAGTATATCGGAGGCATCGAACACGCTATCCTGCACCTGCTGTATGCCAGGTTCTTTACCAAGGCACTGAGGGATATCGGTCTGACAGATGTAAAAGAACCCTTTGCCAGGCTGCTGACCCAGGGCATGGTGAACAAGGAAGCACCTTATTGCGAGCAGTGCAGCAGGTTCTTACCCCAGGGGAATTTTGAGGGGGATTCATGCAGTGCCTGCGGCAGCAAATATACAATAAAGAGCGCAAAGATGTCCAAGAGCCTGGGTAATGTGGTAGACCCGCAGGTACTTATGGGAAAGTATGGTGCCGATACTTCACGCTTCTTTATCCTGTTCGGCTCAAACCCCGAGCGGGAACTGGAATGGTCTGATACTGGTATTGAAAGCGTCCACAAATTCCTTGAAAAGACCTTCCGCCTGCTGGTGGAACCGCCTGGTTCAGTGAAGGATACAACAGATGCCAGTGACGATTATATCAATTTTATATTAAACAGCACCATAAAGGGTGCAACCGGGGCATTTGAGGACCTGAAACTCAAGGATGCCATCAACCATATTATGAAGCTTGTCGATGAACTGTCTGATTATGCCCGCTCACCTGTCAATATGGAACTCTACGACAAGGGCAGGACGGTCATTACAATGCTCCTTAGCCCCATTACCCCACACCTCTGTGAGGAAGTATGGGAGTTCACCGGACATGATGGTTTTATTGGCCAGACCCGGTGGCCTGAATTTGACGCTGATGTGGTCAGCGAATCAGGCGAGTTTAAGTGGAACATGCTCCAGGACCTGACAGATGATATTAAGGAGATAATCAAGGTTGCCAGGATAACCTCGCCCGGGGTAATCAGGCTCTTTACGGCGGCAGGGTGGAAGTTCGAACTTGCCCGCATCTTCAGACAGGAGTTTGCAAACACCAAGGACAGGGGGCAGATCATGAAGGCCCTGATGTCTACTGACTTGAAGCAACACGGCAAGCAGGTGAACCAGATACTGGGCAAATATATGGACGACCCTGCCCTGGCATCGTCTGTTGATATGGGGCAGGCGGAGGAACATAATTTCCTGGAAAGTGCAATACCAATACTGGAATCATACTTTAGCTGCAAGGTTGAACTATACCCGGAAGAGGACTCAAAAGAGAAAAAAGCAGCAAATGCCATGCCTGGCAGATCGGCGATTATGATAGATTAGGACCAGGGATTGCCGCAGGGAGACCGGCCGTTTATACTGGTTAATTTTGCATAGCATACTTTCCTGCTTAACCAGATTACGAACAATTAATTACTACACATACTAATATACTATGTGAGATAAAATGCCTGAATCACAGATCGAATTTGAAGTGAAAGCTCCTATAGAATCGGTATGGGGTCTGATGGCTGACCCGAAAATGAGTACACATTGTGTTCCAGGGCTGCTGTCATGTGAGATCACAGGACCCAATACCAACCTGTGGATAATGGAGTTCCAGATAGGACCTATTATAAAGAAGATTGAGATGCACAGTACAACTGTTGAACTGGACCCGCCATACCATGGGAAGTGGATAGGCAAGGCAAAGGGTATCAGGATGAGCGGTGAGATTGATCTTAAGGAGAATACTAATTCCAGCACCAGTGTATCCTATAAATTGACGCTGAAACCCAAAAGCATTTTTTTGTTATCCATGTTATCTTTTATCGAGGAAAAACTGGAACGTGACGTTAAGCAGTACGCTGAGAATGTGAAGTACCATGTAGAAAAGAACATTTAATTTAAAGATTATACAGGTTATACCAGATTTCAGGTGGTTCCAAGATTTTGTTACGAAAGGCTAGGATTGAAGATGTGCCGCATATCAGGCAATTGATCAACATATATGCCAGACAGGAGGTTATGCTGCCGCGGGCCATGGGGGAACTGTATGATCTGATCAGGGACTTTCATGTTATCGAGGAGGATAGCAAGATAATCGCCTGCTGTGCCCTGCATGTGACATGGGAGGATTATGCAGAGATTCTGTCCCTGGCCGTTGCCCCGGATAAAACAAGAAAGGGATACGGTTCAAGAATACTTGAGGCATGTCTAAGGGAGGTCCCACAACTGGGGGTCAGGCATGTGGTAACCCTGACCTATGCAAGTGAGTTTTTTAAGCACCATGGATTCAAAGTGGTGGATAAGTCTATCCTCCCGCATAAACTGTGGAGCATGTGTGTGAATTGTCCGCGTTTCCCTGACTGCGATGAGATTGCGATGATGAAGGATATGGAATAATAATATCTGGGGATAATTTAATAAGATGGACTATACAAAAGGAAAAGTGGGCCGCGTTTTCGTTGCCCGTATCGATCATGAAGAAGACCTGCTGTCTGAACTGGAAGACTTGGCTGTTAATGAGAATATCAGGTCGGCATTCTTTTTCTTACTGGGTGCAACCGGTGGTGCCAGTGTAGTAACCGGACCAAAAGAAAAATGTATACCACCAGAAGTTACCAGGACACAGGTCGATAATGCCAGTGAAATACTGGGTATGGGCAACATTTTCTGGGAGGACGACAAACCTAAGATACATGTCCATGCATCAGCATGCAGCGGCAGCGATATCGTCATGGGGTGCTTTAGGGAGTTCACTGAGGTCTTTATGGTAATAGAGATCGTGATATTCGAGATCGAAGGTATCGTAGCTGAGAGGATATTTGATGAGGATATCGGTTTTTCACCCATAAGATTCTACAGATGAAAAACACAAGTGTTAGCGATATATTTTTATCATATCAGGGAATGTAGAATGTACCTTCATGCCCAGGTGGCCTAGTCGGTTAGGGCGCCAGACTCATAGGGAAATTACAATGAGCGTCTTATGGTCTCCTGAGAAATCTGGAGGTCACGGGTTCGGATCCCGTCCTGGGCATATTTTTTTTACTGTTTATTTCAATGCAGGGTTGGGCGACTGAGCCCTGGAAATTGAGGTCTTGGGGTTGTGAGGGGAGTAAGGCTACTCTTAGGTAGCATAATGCAAATGGTTAAATTATGAAAAGTCAATATACGCAAATACAGGTGTAAAGAATATGTGCGATGAACATAAAGTCGGCGGGCTTTGGGAAGACCATGAAAGGCTAAAAAAGTATGAGAAACTTTTTGCAGAGGCTTTTCCCGGACAAACCGCATTAGACATACTGCATAGAACACCTCCACATGCCAAAAGATAAATATTTTATTGATGGTTGTATTTTACTTGGAACAGTGATTCCAGACAAACACACAAGGGCATGTAGAAGTTTTATCAGTCGTATACAAAATGATATTTTTATTGGATATATCTCCCCATTTGTAACTGGTGAAATGTTCAATTCGATTCTATATGTTGATGATAAACCACCACATCAAAAATATGAACTCCTTCACGCTATTGTAGATATCATCATCACAACAAAACTCAACAATTTTGTTCCTTTGAATAATGATATGAATGTTTATTCGGAACTAAGGAAAGCAGATAATAGAATCTCTGAGAGTGATTTAATGCACATAATTTGTGCAAAAATACTTGATATCCCGTTGGTGACAACTGACACTATGATACTGGACAGTCGAGAGTTGAAGAAGCATGTAGAAACAATTTATCCTGGCGATGTTTAACTATTTTAGTTCAGCACAACATTGCGCTATTATCGAGAAAATGGTAGAACAGGAAGACCTTAAAGGAATGGCTGAGGTGAATTTATCCACATCGTGATGTGTTACGACTACATTTGCACAAATAAGTTAGATATTTGAGTAGTAACAGTTGCATCTGTACTGTACAATCGTAAAGTATTATGCTTGCCTGAATTCAATAACACTTGGATAGGACAGGATAACATGAAAATTGCAGAGATAACCGCATTCTTTGAGAAAATCGCTCCACCCGAACTGGCTGATGAATCGGACAGGGACAGGATCGGCTTAATACTTGACCGGGATAATGAGATCAATAAGATTGCCACTGCCCTGGATGTGACCGACCATGTGCTGCAGGAGGCTGCCAAAGCAGGAGCCGACCTGCTGGTGGCGCACCATACCCCGATCTATGAACCTGTCAACCACATCTCAAAAACCCTGGCCGATACCCTGAAGATAGCACTGGACAACAACATATCGATCTATGTGATGCATACCAACTATGACAGTGCGCCCGGTGGGGTCAATGACGTCCTTGCTGAATTACTGGGACTATCGAATGTAAGAACTGCTGGATTGGGCCGGATAGGAGATGTTGCCCCTACAGACACTGAAAAACTTGCAGGATTTACAGCCAGGCGACTGGATACCCATGTGAGGTATATAGGGGATCATGAAATAGAGACTGTAATGGTCATGGGCGGCAGCGGACTTAGGAGCGAGTATATCGAGATGGCACTGGATGCCGGAGCTGATGCCTTTATTTCAGCCGAGATGCGTCACGATGTGATCCCGTATGCCAGGTACATATCGTTAATAGATGCAACCCACTACGCAACTGAGAACCCGGCTATGTTAAAACTTGTTGAAAGGCTGCCTGTTGAATCCGTATTCATCGACCACAGGCCGCAGGTACATGTGATCGTTTAATTTCCGGATTTCAATGTCCAAATATGTTCTGTAAGTTTCTGAGCCACAGCCGATGTCCTCTACAACCATCTTTTGTTCCCATAATTGACCATTAATCGTAGTGATTTATGCGGCTTAACAAAATTATGCCATGCTTGGAAGAAGTCTAATGCTCTTGAATGGACCAGTGCACTTTTACTAAAATTCATTCATTTGCATATAAATCTTGCTAGAGAGTTTCGGATAATAAGATTGATGCGTTCTATGTATGATGTGTTAATACAGCCTCCTGAATCTGCTCCAAAAAGCCTTAATATTTCTTAGGTATCTCCAAAAACAACACGGTGAAGCACTTTAACAACATTTCCCTTCGCAACTTTTTTGCATACCTTAAATCTTTGGGTGGCACCAAAATCGGATGTGGTTTTCTTCCAATACCACAATAGGGTGGCTGCTCCAGGTTCCCGTAAATATTAGAAGTAAGTGGATTTTTGCATTTGTCATCCGGTCTAAAGGATGGCTTAATAGTTACCAATGGACATTGGTATGAACAGGGGTTAGTAAGGCCTGCATCAGGGTAGCCCAACTTTTTGTTATCTGGTTGTTTAAGAAAAAGATGCAATAATGTTATATATTATGCTATTATTATATGTACCGAGTAACACAAAATTTAAATTTTGTAATACTAATTGTTGTTACTATGTGGATGTGTGTTGATATGAAAGATAATGTAAAGGAAAGTTCTGGAAGCAAATGGGATACTTTGAACCAGATGTTTGTAATTAATCAACTGGCCAATCAGGCATATAGTGAGATATATAAACATAAAACAGATCCCTGGAAAGTTTATAGAAAAAAATGCACAATGATGTACCAGATTGATAATTCTCTTAATGAATACTTACTATTTCAAGAATTGTATGATAAATTAAAAATTCCCGAAAAGCAAATAATTACAAGGTATTTAGGCCAGTAAAAATTCCAATTGTATAATTTTTTTTAGGTGGTAACATGAATCTATCTCTAACCCAGGAAAAAATATTGTCTAACTTAATATACCTCTACAATAAGAACGATAGACCACTCCAGGCATCAGAAGTCGCACAAACCACAGGTCTGAATGTTGGAACAATCAGAAATCATATGCAAATCCTGAAAATGTTAAAAATGACCAAAGGAATAACCGGCCCCAAGGGTGGATATATTCCGATAGCAAAAGCATTTGAAAGATTTTCATCGAATAATAAATCGAATCTCAATATGCACCTAAATAGTACAAAATTAGAAGATGTTACAATCTGTGAGATCAGGTTAAATCCCCAAGACAATTCCACCTATTCAGGTTCGATCAAAATAATTGGAAATATGGAAAATTTCAATGTAGGGGATACTGTTACTATTCAAACACCAACCAATAATAACACTATGATCAAAGGGATTATCACTGGTAGAGATTTTAATACCAACACATTATTTTCGTCACCTATTGAAATCCTAACCGAATAAATTTAAAAAAAATCAGGATACTTAGATATGTCAAATTAATTTGTGTTATAAAAATATAAAAGTTTCCGTAGATAGCGAAATCTTCAAGAAATCATCGTTAAGAAATATCTTTAAAAGGATATCTTAATCCAATCTTCCCACATAAAACAGAGAAGAGCCTCTTTTGTGATGTGACGGTACCCGTATTTCGGGAATTCGGAGGCTTTTAAATTTGTTCTGAAAATGCTAGAACTGCATATATAGTTTGCGAAATACTTAAGTACCTATATGCAGTGATCAGGAAATAATAAAAAGTCTCTTATTTGGGGTGCACTCCAGTGGTAAATGAGTTGGACTATTTGCTGACTTATGTAGTATATTCGGCATTGATCCGTACATAGTCATAGGACAAGTCGCACCCCCAGGCCGTGGCGCATCCGCTGCCCACTCCAAGGTCCACTATGATAATAACCTCTTTTAAACCCATGATCTCCTTTAGCTTGTCTTCCCGGGTGTTAACGATCCTGCCTTTTTCCACCACCACGGCAGATGCATAATTACTGGCAAACGTCAGGCTGATACGGTCCTGTTCCATTTCTGCACCTGAGTATCCCACAGCAGCCATCACCCTGCCCCAGTTTGGATCCCTACCAAATATTGCAGATTTGACAAGGGGTGATGTGATGACAGCCTTTGCAGCCAGTACGGCATCACTTTCGCTTGCTGCCCCCGTGACCCTTGCCTCGATCAGGCGTGTGGCACCTTCACCGTCTTTGGCGATCATCCTGGCAAGTGCGGTGCAAACTGCTTCCAGACCATGCCCGAACTCATCCGGGTCAGTGTGACCCATTTGTCCGGTGGCGGTTATCAATGCCATATCATTTGTGCTGGTATCCCCGTCCACCACAACCATATTAAAACTCTTATCCACTGCCCTACGTAAATGATTACCAAGCTCACCTGGATCCATCACAGCATCAGTGTACAGGAAAGCCAGCATAGTACCCATGTTCGGGGCGATCATGCCGCTGCCCTTTGCTATCCCGCCGATACGTGTGCCGTCGGGAAGTTCAACTGCCACCTCCTTGGAAAAGGTATCTGTGGTCATAATAGCCCTGGCAGCGGCTGTACTCCCCTTTGCCGAATCAGTTAAACCTGCTGTCACTTCCCCTACCTGTGACCTGACAATATCAATATCAAGCCTGTGACCGATAACACCAGTGGATGCCACTGCCACAGTCCTCTCATCCAGGCCCAGACCAATGGCTGCCAATTTCGCCATGTCTCTGGCATCCTTTATCCCTTCTGGCCCTGTAAATGCATTGGCATTGCCGCTGTTGGCTATAACTGCAGATAACTTGCCCCCTTCAATGTGCTCCCTCGTAAGTATCAGGGGTGCGGCTATGACCCGATTGCAAGTGAAGACACCTGCTGCGCTGCCTTTGGCTTTTATAAGTGCCAGACCGTACTTATCCTGCTTTACACCCTGGGCCGAGACACCTTTTACGGCGCAGATGCCGCCGTCTATGAACTTCAATTGTAACAGCCCCTATCAAGCCGATAATGCCAGCCCGGCAATAATATCATGGCGCGTTACAATACCAACCAGTTCACCGTCCTTGATCACAGGTACCCTGACAACATTATGTTTGACCATTCTCGATGCCACAGTCTCCAGGCTTTCAGAAACATCTGCGGCGACCACGGGATGGCTCATCACATCGCTGACCTTTTTGTTACCCACATCATCCAGTGCATGACTGGCCTCTTCCCATCCGATAAGTTCCCGCAGGGGCACCTCAATGATCTCGAATGGGCTGGGCAGCCAGAGCTGGCTATCCCTTTCCGGTACTTCCAGCAATTTAAGGATATCACTTTCTGTGATCATTCCTGTCACTTTCTTATCCTCTATCACTGGTATCCCGCCTACTTTATGCTCCCTGAGTAAACGGGCAGCATGTTTGACCGGGTCATCCGGACTGCAGGATATTACGTTCTTTGTCATGATCTCATTTATCTGCATAATTATCACTCCTTAAGGCACTACTCAGGGAAATGTTGCAGGATTCCATAGTCCTGTGGTTTCGTCAAGTCCGAACATCATGTTCATGTTCTGCACTGCCTGTCCCGATGCTCCTTTAACCAGATTGTCAATGGAAGATACTACTACCAGCCGCTGGCCTTGTGCATCCATCTCAAACCCTATATCGCAGAAATTGGAACCACGCACCGGACCCAGCATGGGAATATCATCCACAAGCCGGATGAACGGTTTGCCCTTATAGAACCGGTTGTAGATATCGGCAACCTGCCCTTTATCCATATCTTTTTCCAGGAACAGGTGGGCTGTGGTCAGGATGCCCCTGACAGACGGGATCACATGGGGCGTGAAACTGACCCTGGTATTATTATCCAGCCGTCCCAGTTCTTGCTGCATCTCGACCCCGTGGCGGTGGGTAGTGAGCTTATACGCCTGTACGTTCCCTGCCATGTTCGGGTAGTGGGATACTCCGCTGGGTTCGGCACCGGCACCGGATATTCCGCTCTTGGAGTCAAAGACCACCTGCTCAACCAGCCCGGCGGCTGTCAATGGGGCCACTGCCAGGATTGCACCGGTCGGATAACACCCTGGATTGGCAATCATCGATGCACCGGCCACTTCAGGATGCAGTTCAGGCAGGCCGTAAACGGCCTCCTTTGGTGCTTTGTGTTTAAGGTTGTATGTCTTTTCGAACACACCTACAGGCAGCCGGTAGTCTGCACTAAGGTCAATGACCTTTATGCCAGCGTCCAGTAGCGGCGGCACCACATCCATGGCACTGCCGTGGGGTACTGCGGTGAAGACCACATCACACTGGAGCGCCACTTCACCTGCACTTAGGTTTTTGAACTTCAGGTCAGTAAAACCTCTCAGGTGCGGGTGGGTTTCACTAACCAAGCTGCCATCAAGGCGCCGTGAGGTTGCGCATACCACATCTACCCCTGGGTGGCCGGTCATAAGGCGCATCAATTCGCCACCAGTGTAGCCTGAGCCTCCTATAATCCCTGCTTTTATCATAGTATCACTGTATTTACTACTCTTTAGGATATATAATCTATTTATCAGCTATGTTTTTTTGCTATTTTTTTTGCAAGGAAAATTGCGTTTTTACACTCCACTTACGCCCTGCATCCGACCCCCAACGTCCAACCCCCTATATCCCGGATTCCATCCATCTGCTCCAGTATAATCGATACTCAACCAATGTTGAAGATAACCAAAAAAAATATAAAACTAAGCCAAGGTCCGGATTCGAACCGGAATAAAACCGCTTACTGCCAGCACATGATAATGTGCATATCTGCAGGCGATTGCGTAGCCGCTCCGCCACCTTGGCACCTAGGTGGCTTAGATATCCATCATAGTAAATAATTGTTTTGATACTGGCAGTACTTCCGAATAGCCCTACTTCCGATTGATTAAGCATTTTTCATTTTAACTCAAGTCAACAAATGTAAAAAGTTTATACCATGAGAACCATTCCCCTCAGTATCAAATCCTGGAGGGGATGATTCAATGAATTTTACTAAAATAAAGTCAGCTAGCATACTGACTTTAGCAATTGAACTACTTAGTGAAACAAGTATAATAAAGTTTACCAAAAAGTGCAAAGTACAGCCTTCAAGACACATTAACCGTTTTACTTCAGGCAGCCACCTCAACCAGCAACTCATCAGAATCAGCAAGTAATGACCTTAGACTAAATAGTCAGGATAAAAAAATACCGTCATCCGATACTATTAATGCATACATAAAATCAAACAACATAGGGGATATTCTATCTTCCTTTAGAAAGATTAACCAAAGCATCGTAAATACACTAAATCTTCAAGGTACGACTCACGATGTTGCCATTGATTTCCACGATATATCTTTCTACGGAAACAAAAATACACCTAATGTAAGAGGAATTAAAGGAGATTGTCGGAAAAGTACCTGAAAAGCGCCTAAATTGAAACTTCCAGAAATATTGTTTAACCTAAATCACTATGTTGCGCCCGGTCAAGTTTATACAGTAAAGCTGAAATATTCGAAAATAAGGCTTTTCCGACAATCTCTAAAGCTAAAAATGGAACTTCAGGGGGATATTTATTCTGTACAATAG
>Ga0255420_10315_pt1 | contig 11177 bp, 9 predicted proteins | sample ANMaggSeSYBR02I3_FD_182630 | JGI IMG/M metagenome (GOLD analysis project Ga0255420, IMG submission 182630) | Sediment cell enrichment communities from methane seep in Santa Monica Basin, California, United Staets - ANME aggregate JGI... | ecosystem: Environmental > Aquatic > Marine > Cold seeps >...
ATTGAGGTGTTTGTCCTGATCTTCCTTTTCGACCTCCAGATGTCAAGGTGCACCATAATAGGGGGCAGGACTATGAGAGTACTCAGTAGTGAAAATCCAACAGCGATGACGGTAACAACACCGAAATCGCTTAGGATTGGAAATGGCGTTGCAATAAGGGCTGAAAATCCGAATATCACCGTAGAACCAGAGGCAATTATTGCCGGTCCAATCTTTGATGAAGCAGTTTCCATAGCTTCCATGGGGATAAGCCCATTTTCACGCTCTTCGAAATACCTCTCCATCATGAGTATAGTAAACTCTGCCCCAATCCCGAGAACCAGTGCTCCAAGGGTGGCTGTTAGAGGATTATATTCCATTCCCAAAATATACATAACACCACCTGACCATCCTGTCACCATGAGGATTGGCAGGATTGGTACAAATGCCTTCAGCCAGTCCCTGTAAACAACCAGCAGTCCAAAAAAGATCAACGTAAGTCCCAGATATCCCATAGCTGTCCTGCCTGATGTTAGTGCATCCACGACAGAGGTCAAAGCAACCTGCCGACCGGTAACGGTAGTTGAAACACCTATTGGTGGAGGATACCATTCAATATCGCTCTTGACATTCTCAATCAGTGCTGCAATCTGTTCGGTCTTGAGATTTTGGTCAATCTTCAAGTTCAAGATTCCTAAATCATCATCCAGCACATATCGGTCTTTAATCGTACCGGGCAAACCGTCCACAATGCTGTTCACAACAGCTGGGTCCAACGGAACAGCACCATATGCTACCTTAATAGGAGTTGCAAGGCTGTCCGAACTTATTATGTCTTTTTGTTTTTCAACTTCACTCCGGCCAAAACTATCCATCCAATGTATAACGGAAGGGGCTGTAACATCATCTGCTCTAATAATGATGTTCAGTTGATCCGAGCCCCCTATTAGATTATTCAATTTGTCAAAATCATTCAAAGGTTTAAGGTCCTGCGGTATGAAGTTTTTAATATTGGTCTGGATACCTACATGCTCATCTGCATACAGTCCCCCTATTGTTAACAGACTCGCAATTCCAATAACAATCAACGGGTTTTTCGCCATTGTGACGGTAAAATGTCCAAGGAATCGGCCGAAGCCTTCCGTGCTATCATTTTTTGTTATTTTTTCAGCTTTAGTGGTACTTTTACTGTTACCACTATTGTGGCGGGCTTTTTTTAATGCTTTTTTCTCTGCTCTACTGTCCAGTAGGTATAGCACAGGCAACAGTATAAACATAGATCCGAAGTAGCTAAGAATCACACCGATTAAGCTCATCTTTCCAAAATCCCGGATCATTGGAACCGGGGAGGTAAACAGGGCTACAAAACCGAGACTGGTTGCAACTATCGCTGTGCCTACAGCAGGTCCCATATGTTTTATGGTCTCGATAATGGCCTCGGATGCGTTTTCTCCCCGTGCCAGTTCCTCCTCTGCCCTATTATGGAACTGGATGGCATAGTCCACCCCGAGACCTATGAGGATGGGAAATACTGCCATTGATACCATTGTCATAGGTACATTTGTAAAGCCCATAGCTCCGAAGGTATATATGATTCCGATCAGGACTATGGGTAAGGGAAGGAGTTTCCAGCGTACATGTCTGAATGCTATTAGCAGTGCAACTGCCATCAGAAGTACTGAAATAATAAGCATCACACCCATACTTTTATTCATCTCTTCCTGAATTGCTATCATAAAAGCAGGTTCACCAGTAACGATTGTGGATGTGCCTGGCGGGAAATTCGCCCATGTAACTGCAGTTTTGGTCTCTGACAGCACCCATTGCGTATTCTCAGTCGTAACATCCCCTCTCATTTCAATCATGACAATTGCGTGGCGGTCATCAGGCATCAACTGGGCAAGATATTCCTCAGGAGTGTGGGAAATAATCTGTTGGATGGTATGTCTATCTTCGGGTATATCGGAATGACCGTACTGCTGGGATGCAAAATCTTTTATGATCATGGCGATGCTTAATGTACTTTTGACATATTTTTTGCCTTCCATCGATGTTCCCAGTCTATCCATAGCTTTCAATATTTCAGGGTCAGAAATGTCATCTGATTCCACAAGAACGATTATTGCCTCGGCACCAAAATTATTTTTGTAAAGATAATCATAATCTCGATACAGTTCCGAAGATTCTTCGACAAAAGTATCTTCACCAGTTTCAGTACTGATTTTTCCGGCATCGTAGAATGAGACAAATATTAAAAGAAAAGCCACCAGAAGGATTAACAAAGTGCGTTTTTCTATGAATATCCCGATTTTTTCGTAGATGTCTTTTATGGATAAATTCATGCGATGCTTCAATACCTGAATAGTATATAATTCTTTTTGTTATTAAAATAACAACAAATATGTTTTAATTATTATCACAAAAACTATATGTATTGTTAATACACATAGTAAATATTCAGTGAATACAGCATATATCTGGTATGTTAATAATGAAGGAAACAAAATCAATTTTCCCGGTATGCCATAATCTGATTGATGCGGTAATTTTTAATAATGACAATAAGACATACATTGAACAGAACTGCAAAGACCATGGGACGTTCCGGGATGATAACATAGATATAAAAGAGATACCTAAGAATATGATATATACAGGTTATACGCCTGATGTTACGGCAGCTTTGTCTGCAAGTGATATATTTTTATTTCCTTTCATACATGAGACTCAGGGTCTTGATATTGTTGAAGCAGCAGCCAATAGCCACTCAATTGTTTCAAGGTATCTGCCTATATTCAAAGAATGGCTGACCCATGGGTGCGACTGCCTAATGTGGACATGTGTAAGTGATTTTTTCGCGCATATACAGACATTAATTGAATATGAGAATTTTGCAGTTAAGTTAGGGAAGGAAGCTCATAAATCCGCTGTGAAACATCATGATATTAACTGGACATCCAGATCACTGGCTGGAATATGTGGAGAGCTTAGGGTATCACAACCATTCGTGTGAAAATGCATGAAAATATTAATAATTAAACATCTAACATAAAATAGGAGTTATTGTATATGATTGAAACTATCAGGAAATTGGGTCTTTTTGGAATCGGTGCCTGGGCACTCACTGAAGAAAAGATCAACGATGTCGCAAAAGAACTTGTTGATACAGGTGAGATTAACAAGGAAGATGGAAAGAAATTTGTAAGGGAACTTATTGACGAACAGAAGAAACAGAAAGAGGAAATCGAAAAAAGGATATCCGAAAAAGTGATGGAAACGTTCAGCAAGGCTAAAACTGAAACAAAGGAAGAGATAGAACGTCTTGAGAGAAAGATTGACAAGCTCGAAGAGGCAATAGATAAGAAACTCTCAGAATAATTATCCCAATCCCAGTAATGTTGCAATTGATATTGCAATGTTACTGTTATCCATTATACACAAGTTAAAAGTTGACATGGGATATGTAAACTTGCTACTTAGATTTTGAACATATTGACAATTTTCACAAAACTCTTAAAAACATTAGTGGGTATTCATATAGTATACAACAAAATTTAAATGAAGCTCCCCACAGCAGAGCAGTAGGGTATAACGATTAAGATAAAAAAGAAGCAGGAAAACTATTGCGGACAGTAATTGTTAGACAACCTCTATACCGGGAAAAGGAGCATCGTCAAAAGAACTTTTAAATTAGTTGACTGAAGTGATATAGGTTATCTAGATATATAACGTATTACAAAATAGTACGCTGTGACTTTAGATACTGTAGCAATATTAACCGATTTTGTATTGATCTTCAGCCTGTCAATAGGCATTGTTTTCTTATTTCATAAACTGCGTATCGTCCCTATTGTAGGATATCTTGTCACAGGTGTGATAATCGGTCCTTCCGTAATTGGTCTGGTAAAGGACCAGGCAATGATCGAACTATTTGCTGAGATTGGGGTCATACTGTTACTGTTCACAATAGGTATTGAGTTCTCACTAAAAGAATTGATAAGATCCAGGAGAACTATCTTGCTGGGAGGGGGGATGCAGGTGCTCCTGACCATTGCAGTTGTGACATTGATCGCACTTGCGGCAGGACAACCCCTGGGAATTGCCATATTCCTGGGATTTTTAGTATCTATGAGCAGCACAGCCATTGTACTCAGGATACTTTCAGAGAGAGCTGAAATGGAGACCCCTAACGGAAAAGTTACTATTAGTATTCTGATATTCCAGGACCTGGGCATTATCCTGATGGTCCTGCTTGTACCATTACTTGCAGGTACTGCCGGCACATCGTCCTCTGCAATGATATTCTCTATTCTGAAAGCTCTTGCAATCGTTTTATTATTAATAGTAGCAGGAAGGTTCATTGTACCCACCATATTATACCACATTGTCAAGACCCGGAACAGGGAACTGTTCCTCCTGGGTATGATCGTGATCTGCCTGGGTACAGCTACATTAACTTCTATGGCAGGATTATCCCTTGCCATAGGGGCATTCATAATAGGTCTGATCATCTCGGAATCAGAGTTCTCCCATCAGGCGCTGAGCGAGATACTGCCTCTCAGGGACGTGTTCAATAGCTTGTTCTTTATATCAATAGGCATGCTCCTGGACCTGGGATTTGTATTGGATAATTTTTCAATTATACTGTATGTAGTGATCCTGGTTATCCTGATCAAGTTCACGTTGAGCATGGTCTCTACCGTTGTATTGAGATATCCCATACATTCTGCATTCCTTGTAGGACTGTCTCTTGCCCAGATTGGCGAGTTCTCTTTCGTGCTCTCGTTGATAGGTATCCAGCATGGCCTGCTGAATAATGATATTTACCAGATATTCCTGGCCTCTGCTATCCTGACTATGATAGCTACGCCGTTTATGATACAGATGGGGCCAAGGATCGAGGATTTTATAACCCGCCATGGAAAGGAATCTGCTCACATCATGAAAGAAAAAGTTGGGTATGATATTGAAAAACATGTGGTTATTGCTGGCTACGGTATAAACGGAAGAAATCTTTCAAGTGTGCTGTCTGCCGTGAAAATCCCCTTTGTAGTGGTGGAAATGAACCCTGAAATAGTGATATCTGAAAAAAGGAAAGGTCTGCCTATATTCTATGGCGATGCCTCAAAAGAGGATATCCTTAAACTTGCTAATATCTCAAAAGCGAAGATACTGGTTATTGCCATATGTGATCCTGCACATACCCGCATGATGGTCAAGAATGCACGTAAACTGAATCCCGGAATCTATATTATTACGCGTATACGCTATGTCAGCGAACTGGAAGAACTGTACGATCTGGGTGCCGATGAAGTGATACCGGCAGAATTCGAAACTTCCATTGAGATATTTTCCAGGGTGCTTTCAAGGTATCTTATCCCAAAAGAAGAGATCCAAAAGAATGTTGAAAGGGTGCGCAAGGATGGATATGAAATGATCAGGGACCTATATCATAAATCCAGGTCAATTGATGATCTGGGGCACCACCTGACAAACATTGAGTTAGAGACTTTCAGGGTGATGGGGGGATCAATTGCCGATGGAAAAACCCTGGCTGAACTGAACCTGAGAAAGCAATGGGGATTCACAGTGCTGGCAATCCAGAGGAGAAATGATGTGCTGAACAATCCTGATGGGGAGGACAAACTCCTGGAAGATGATATTGTTGTCCTTATGGGAAACAGGGAAAGACTTCCTGATGTATCGTCAGTTTTTGCTCCTTCATGTAGGTGAAAGATCCATATTCGGTACTTGACTAATTTAAGGCAGTGTTTTATAAATCGTGGCTTAACATCAAGAACCGTTGGGCTGCTATTACGTTTTGTTAAATTATATCGGTCATTGATCAATAAAAACCAAAAAAATCCTTTCAGTCATATATCAACATTTCATCATTTACTTCAAAATATTTATCCGCAGCTGAAATCAACTCAGGCCTTGTATTTTCAATAAATGACACGATTTCGACTTTCACGCCTTTGGATTGAAGTGCATAGACAAGTGGCACAAAGTCACTATCACCTGTTAAAATTACCATAACATCTACTTTTTCCGCAAGCGAAAAGGCATCGATTGCAATTTGCATATCCCAGTCTGCTTTAATGGAACCGTCTGGAAGTCTTCTGGGTGTTTTTGATTTTACTTCAAAACCAAGAGTTTCCATAAATTGAACAAACTTGGACTGGTCTATTCCTTCGGGCGAGACGTTATATATGATTGCCCTGGTAATTTCCCTTGACACCATTGAATCTATGACTACACTATAATTCGGCTTTGCACCCCTTGCTTTTGCTGATAAGTATATGTTCTGTCCATCGATGAGGATAGCTGTTCTTTGTTTGAATTTGTTTTCACTTTTTAGATACATAAGAATGCCTGAGCTGTTTATACTTCCCAGACTAATTTATACTTTCTGTATCGATTTTATATTTATTCTATAACGCAGGTATCAGGTGGTAAGGCTCAACACATCGAGTACATTTGTGAAATTTCAGCGTAAAAAAGCATAGTGTATCTAATGATGCGTTATGGTAAAACTAAACGAAACATATACAGAAGAATATTTGAATAATTCCTTGCCCATCATAAAAGAAGAACTTAAATATCACTTCGATTTAAGGTAATAGTTATGACCCAGGTAGATAATAAAGTATTTAAGGCAATGGGAAGCTCCACCCGTATGAATATGCTGCAGGTACTGGCTGATACTGAGATGCATATTTCAGGACTGGCAAAGGAATTGAATATCTCAGTCCCTGTTGCGGCAAAGCATGTCAGGATATTGGAAGATGCCGACCTCATTGAAAGAAAAAAATTCGGCAAAACCCATATACTCAAGCACAAATCAAAAAATATGTATAATATTCTTGATAAATTTGCAAAAATTGATAACATCGAACTGCCAAAAGGAAGCAGCCTCTTAGATGCACTAAGAAGCGTGTCGGCTGTAGAGGTTAAGCGAGTGGGTAATCAGGAATATGTAATATCCACAGATGGTGAAGAAGGATTATTCCTTTATGAAGTTGATGGAAAACTCTCTGATAAAACAGTTGATGAATATTTATTGGAAGAAAATGTCACAGTTGAATGGAAGAAACTGGTGCCTGTGACTAAAAAGAAGATATCTGTAAATATCAAGAACTGATGGATCCAATAGTGGTAATTAACTTGAGAAATATTGGATCAAGTTTTCATATAACTGCGTTCACAATGTATTGACATCTTTTTTGCTAACACCTGTAACCCATAACATTAATATTATATATGAAATATCCAGATAATGCCAGAGGAATTACTAATGCTAAAAACATCCCGTATCATCCTGTTCATTATAATCGTGACCGCATTGTTTATCCCGAATACATTGGCATATCCCATCAATGTCACCGACAATTTTGGATACACAGTGACAATCGAAAAAACACCAATGCGCATCGTATCCCTGTCCCCGTGTAATACTGAGATATTATTCGCAGTAGGAGCCAGCGACAGAGTGGTCGGAGGCACCGAATATGATACATATCCACCGGAAGCTGTCAATCTAGCCAAGATCGGTGGATTCAAGACCATAAATATCGAAGCAGTGGTGAACATGTCTCCCGACCTTGTCCTTGCCGAAGATGGCAACGGTCTGGATACAATAAATACATTGAAAAGCCTGGACCTCAAAGTGGTCACATTAAACCCGAAAACAATGGATGACATTCTTGAGAACATCCAGCTTGTGGGGAACATCACAGGGAATGATGATACTGCTGCATCGCTTACTGCGGATATGACGCAGCATATCAGGAATATAACAGACATGACCGAAGATATCCCCGACAGCAGAAAGCCTGGCATACTTTATATCGTCTGGCATGAACCTATGTATGCAGCAGGTGCAGGTTCCTTCCCCGATGACCTGATACGAATGGCTGGCGGCAAAAATATAATCGAGGCAGAAGGCTGGCCGGTCATAAGTATTGAAGACGTTGTTGATAAAAACCCGCAGATCATAATCTGTTCAGGTATGGGAGGAAGCTCATATACCATAATGGAAGCAATAACCGGTAATCAGGTACTGGCGCAAACAGATGCAGTGAAAAATAATAAAGTCTATCCGGTAGACGATCCGAACACGATCGAACTGGCAGGTCCGAGAATTGTCCGGGGATTGGCTGAACTGCATAGTTATATCACACCTGAGATCCAGCCAGAGGAGATTGTATCACCCACGCCTGACACATCTTCGACGCCCGGCTTTGGTATGGTACTTGCACTTGGCATGATACTGATGGTTTATTCGAAACGAAAAAGATTATCGTAGATAATTTACTCCCAGTCATCTTCATCCACTCCCATCAATCCCCATCATCATGCATCACCTCTCATCAATATCCACAATATCCATCAACATGTATCAACGTCCATATGCATCCAAGAGATAAGAGATAAAAGATAACTACCATGGCTAAACCTGGCAAATCGGTTATAGTTATACTGGCATTACTACTGATTGCAGCAATAATCAGCAATACAGCCATAGGCTCTACCAGTATCTCTCCGGATGTCACCGCAAAGATCCTGTTAGCTGAAATATTTGAGGGCATGATAGATATTACCGGAAAGATATTTCCGTCTGTCACTGCAAATGTCAGGGAGAATGGGTATAATCCAGTTGAGAAGACCTGGCCTGCCAGCCAGGAGGTCATCATCACCGATATCCGCCTTCCCCGGGTACTCCTCGCAGCCCTGGTGGGTGCAGCCTTAAGCACAGCCGGCTGTGCAATGCAGGGATTGCTGAAAAACCCGATGGCTGACCCCTATATAATCGGGATGTCGTCAGGTGCGGCACTGGGAGCAGCCCTTGGATTTGTGCTCCTGCTGCCGGTCCAGTTCCTCTCTTTTATAGGGGCTGTTATTACAATATTTATAGTATACAACATATCAAAGATCGGGGGAAAGGTGCCGGTAGATACACTATTACTTTCCGGTATAGCAGTTGGTTCGCTGCTCGCTGCATTCACTTCAATGATCATATTCATTTCCCATTCGCCTCACCAGATAATCTTCTGGCTGATGGGTGGACTCTGGACAGCAAGCTGGGATAAGGTAAAGATCACATCTGTCATGATAATTTTTGGTATTCTTGTGCTGTATCGTTTTGCCTGGAGCCTGAATGTAATGCTGCTGGGGGAAGAGCAGGCGCAGTACCTGGGTATAAACATTGAACAGGTGAAGCGATACGTGCTGGTATTATCTGCACTGGTCACGGCTGCTGCTGTATCTGTTAGCGGGATCATCGGGTTTGTGGGGCTTATTATTCCCCATATCATGCGCATTATAGTCGGTCCGGACCACAGGATACTTTTTCCCGCTTCAACCCTGATGGGTGCAGTATTTCTGGTACTCTGCGATACTTTTTCCAGGACCATCATAGACTCGGTCGAACTGCCTGTGGGTATCGTGACCGCCATGTTCGGTGCACCCTTTTTCATATACCTGTTACGAAAGAGGAGGCAAAGCCTGTATGCTTGAGATTAGAGACCTGAGCGCCGGTTATGGACACAGGCGTGTCCTGGACCAGATATCACTTAAAGCCAGTGAAGGAGAAGTTGTTGGGATCATAGGACCCAACGGTTCTGGAAAAACAACGCTGTTAAAGACCATAACAAAGGTTTTAGAACCCATATCAGGTACAGTTCTTATCGATGGAATGGATGTTAATGAGATGCAAAGCACGCAGATTGCAAAAAAGGTGGCAGTCGTCTCACAGGTGATCTCAATAAACTTTGAGTTCACAGTGGAAGATATCGTGTTAATGGGGCGAACTCCCTACATCAAAGGATCTGAAACTGTTGAGGATATCAATTTGGTAAGGGATGCAATGGAAAAAACAAACACATTTTTTTTGAAAGACCGTTTGATCACGCACTTGAGCGGTGGGGAACTGCAGCGGGTGATCATTGCAAGGGCGTTTGCACAGAATCCTAAGATCCTGCTTCTGGATGAGCCAACTTCACATCTTGATATAACGAACCAGATCGATATCTTAAATCTTGTGAAGAATGCCTCTCGAAAGGGTATGGTTGTGGTAGCAGTTATCCATGACCTGAACCTTGCTGCTTATTATTGCGATAAGATATGTCTTCTCCAGGACGGGAAACTGATCTCTGCCGGCACCCCCGGGCAGGTGCTGACCCCGTCTAATATTGAACGTGCATTTAATATTACTGTAGAAGTTATTACAAATGAAATTACAAACTCGATTTATGTAATACCTGTACTGGAGCCACTGCATGATACATTACATTAAAGATTCCACGTTGATCATCGAGGGCGGGTTCGAAGCTATAAGTTCGGGGATCAATGGTGGTCGCAGGAATGTGGATTGTCTGTTCAACCACCAGGTACAACCGCATTTTGACCACTCAGGACCTGTACAATACATGGAACGACTGGCTGATTCTCTTCAGATCCGAAGACCGTATTTCGGACTCTTAACAGCAGTGAACATGGATGATCTGTGTGTAAGGACAGATGACTACCTGACAACGTTTGTTACTGCCGGTATCACTCATCCTTCAGGCTTCAGGGTAAGGACAAATATAACTGGAAATGGGAATGGGAATGAAAATCTGAATGGGGCAGGGACCATCAATATTATTCTTGTTGTTAACGGGATCATGTCCGAAGGTGCAATGGCAGGGGCGATCATCACAGCCACTGAGGCTAAAGGGCTTGCGCTGATGGAAATGGGATATGATTTTTTAGGAACGACTACTGATGCTGTGATAATTGCATACCAGAAACATTCCTCACCGTACATAGAATATGCTGGGTCGTATACGGAGTTTGGTGGGAAGATTACAGGAACTGTTGTCAGATGTGTTGAAGAGGGGATAAAGAAAACTGAGAAACGAAATGGAAGTGGGATTTTTCATTTTGAGGATACATAATCGGACTACCTCTGGTAGAATATGACCATACATCTTTCTGAATAAATTTTCATGAATCTCGGAAACCACAATTATTTGCTATTATTCAAAATTTACGAAAAAGATTAGTTTTCAAAATATACCTGCGAGATATAAGTTGTAATGTTCCAGCATCTTCATTATTGGTTCATTACTATGCTACTGAAAAGCCAGATATGAGAAGGAATTGTTAAATGGAAGAGTGTTAGCTGGAGTCGTATTTTATTCCTGATTTCCCCC
>Ga0255420_10318_pt1 | contig 11142 bp, 10 predicted proteins | sample ANMaggSeSYBR02I3_FD_182630 | JGI IMG/M metagenome (GOLD analysis project Ga0255420, IMG submission 182630) | Sediment cell enrichment communities from methane seep in Santa Monica Basin, California, United Staets - ANME aggregate JGI... | ecosystem: Environmental > Aquatic > Marine > Cold seeps >...
TATCTTGAACTAAAAGACCGCTAACATCTGAATTTCTACCTGTTTGTATCCTGGTGTTACTATTGAAGCAAGTAATGTGCATCTTTCCAGAAATATAATTAACAGCACCACAAGTAAAGGAATCTATGGTGTGCAATTTGTTGATTTTACCGGCGGTCAGACATATGATGGGGTATCAATAGTTAGCAACAATATTCAAAATGTGCAGTACGGAATCTGTGTTGGAACCAGCACAGATGTGGGCTCGACATTAAGTGCTACAATTGAATCAAATATCGTGTCGAATAACGACGTCGGTATTTGGGCCAGATATGGTGCTGATCTGGCCAACAGCATACACTTCAACAATATATTCAATAATTACAATTTTGGCGTAAATAATGTGGCTACCACTTCAGTTAATGCCACATCTAATTGGTGGGGTGATGCAACAGGACCTTATCATCCAACGTCAAATCCAGGTGGTCTAGGCGATAATGTAAGCAGCAATGTGGATTTTTCAAATTGGCTCGAATCTTATTGGTATAATTTAGTTTTGGTGGACGATTACTATGATGCTTCCACTCCAGGATGGGGAATTGATCACTTTGATACAGTCATTGATGGAATCAATGCTGTGTTTGATGGTGGTGTAATTCAGGTTAAACCCGGGATCTATGAGGAGTTAATTAAAATCGATAAACCACTAAAACTGGAATCATCCTTCGATGATCCCTCCCTTACAACTATAACTGATTTTGGTGCCACATATTCGGAATTGTTAGAAACAAAGGGACAAACAATACAGATTTTAAGTAGCGATGTGGTTATTGATGGTTTTCACGTAGTAAGAGAGGAGGACTCTGATTTCGCTATTCCAGATATTGGGGCAATAGGAAATTATGATATGATCAATCGATTATCTAATATTTCGATACGGAATTGTTCGATACAGTCGATGTCCAGGGGCATATATATCACAAATGTCGAGGACTTATCAATCTCATATAACTATGCATTCTATGGATGTGAAAATGGAACTGGCATGTTTTTAAGTTCAGTGGATGGATTTGAAATAAACTGTAACAACATGACCAATATAACAGATAATGGAATTGTTTTGAACCAGTGTACCGAGGGAACTATAGCAAATAACAATATATCCAGTAAGTTAAAATTTGCCGCAGATATAGATGGTTGTTTTGATATCTCAATCTGCAACAATGAAATAAAAAACAATACAAATGGAATCCTTGTGGGCGATTCTTTAGAAGTCGAGTTAATGACAAATTCCATACTTAATAACGTTCATGGGATTTGTCTGCAAGGTGATTCAATAGTTACCATTGAAAACAACTCCTTTGTGGGCAATGATTATGACCTGTATAATGCCACTTATGTTGAGGGTACTTATTACTATGGGACCATACAGAATGCAGTATACAGTGCTGGTATCGGCTACAATGTATACGTGTTCCCAGGCCATTATATGGAAAATGTCATTATAGATAGGAGTATCCATTTGTACGGTACTCAGGATGCCCAGGATATTGTAATAGATGGAGGGTATGGTGACGCCGCAGTTTATATAGCAAAATATTCCGATGTAATGGATATAAATATTGGTAATTTAACGATACAAGGTGGTAATAGTTGTGTAAGAACAGGTCGATTTAATGACATAAGCGGCCTTAAGATTGAAAATTGTATAATCAATGACCCGTTTGACGGTTATGCTGTTTATATAGATCCTCATCAGTATTCAGATGTTCCACCCATAAGAAATGGAACAAATATATTTTCCGATCCGGTAACTCTTCAAGGTAATATGATAAGAGGTGGAATCCTCTATCAGTATAAACTTTTTGAGTTACATGGAGTAGATATTAATACACAATTGGTTCTAATGGGAAATGATATTGATAGAGCATTTCTAAATGGTAGTACTGCAATTTCGATTAGAGCGAACACTTTCTGGAGCCTTGGTATGCAAGGCTCTTATGGCGTTTATATTCGTAACAATGAGTTTGTGGATCAACTCGGTGATGAGAGATATGGTATATACCTTTGGACTGTTAAAGGGGATGAGTCTGTTAGAAAGATTGACATAATCAATAATTCGATAATCGGCTATAGTAATCTTGAGGTCACGAATGGTGTTTCTGGAAAAGGTATAGCTATAGCTGGGGCTGAAAAAGTAACTATCAGTGAAAACGATATCAGAGCTAATTCAGAAGGTATTTGGATTACAGAAGATTACATAAATCTTAATGGTGATCAATGTGCTGGTAAAGTATCCAACATTGTGATTGAAAGTAATGATATTATAAATGATAACATTGGAATAACATTATCAAATAATGTCAATTCTACAAGCATTATTAAAAATACATTAAGAAGTAACGGAATTGCTATCTGGCTTCACGGGTCAAATGAAAATATTATTGCCGATGGCTTCATAACTGGCAATACATATGGAATTCGCCTGGATCAGTATAGCAATAATAATCTTGTTTATAACAACTGTTTTTCAAATAATGCTATCCATACCATCGACCTCTCTAACACCACTTTATGGAACACATCGCTAATTAATGGTTCAAATATTATGGGCGGACCAAAAATTGGAGGAAATTATTGGGACGATTATATGGGTGAAGACCTAGATGGAGATCTCATTGGCGATACTGAAATTCCATACAATTCTTCTGGAAATATACTTCATGGTGGCGATTATTTACCGTTGATATTTTTAGATACTGTTCTTCCAGAGGTAGAGGTTATCTCGCCGAATGGCGGTGAAATTTTCAATGACACATCAATAGTCATTCAATGGACCGCTTCAGATAATATGGATGAAGCGCTAGTCATTGATATCAAATACTCAAATGACAGCGGAACTACTTGGAATTTGATATCCTCCAATGAGGAGAATGATGGTGAATATCTTTGGGGCATTTCTCATTTGCCTGAAGGTTATAATTACATGGTAATGATAACTGCCTTTGACGATTCAGATAATGAGAAGAATGATACTTCCGATGGAACCTTCACAATTGTTGGCCAAACCTATCCGGGACCAGAGATAGTCTTAAAAAATCCAGTCAAAGGATGGATATACTTTTTTGATAATAAGGCGATCCTGTTGTTTCAAAGACTTATATTGGTAGTTGGGCATGTAACAATAGAGGCTGAAGTTATTAGTCCCTTGGGTATTGAAAAGGTTGAGTTCTATATTGATGATGAATTAGTGAACACTGATTATGTTGCTGATGATGATATCTACAGATGGACGTGGGATCAGACAGCGCTGTTTTATCATTCTGTATCTGTCAAAGCGTATGACATGTCAGGTCAAAGTTCTTCAGAATCCGTTGGTGTCCTTATTTTCAATTTTAATATAATTTAATAATATCGTGCCATGATTTACTCCATATGTTCATGGGGGTTGTGAGTAACAATTCACCGGTTGAATATCTAATGTCATAAAGGAAAAATTTAATATATTAATATCAACTTAATTTCAAGAGAATAATTATATAACAAGATTTAAATATTGATAAAACTGCTTCTAGAGTTGTTTATATGAGAAAATTATCTGTAATAATCCCTGCTTGGAATGAAGAAAAAATTATTTATAATAATCTAAAACAAATTGGAAAAATTCTTGGTAATCTGCTCGAAAAAATTGATTTTGATTATGAAATTATCTTAGTTGATGATGGTTCTACTGATAATACATATAATGAGGCGATGATGGCGACCAATGAAAATATAAAAATTAAGGTGGTCACTTACAAAAAGAATGGTGGAAAGGGTTTTGCATTGAAATATGGTTTTAAATTTTGTTCTGGCGAATTAATCACATTCATAGACGTCGATTTAGATTTACACCCAAAGCAAATTCTGCAGTTCATTGATTATATGAAAAAATATGATGCAGACGTTATTATTGGCTCGAAAAGACATCCTCTATCAAAAATCAATTATCCGGGTTCCAGAAAAGTTTTAAGTAAAGGGTATCACACTCTTACAAGAATCTTATTCCGTCTGAACCTAAGTGATACTCAGGCCGGTTTAAAATTGTTTAAATACGATGTCTTGGAGGAAATTTTACCAAAAGTACTGTGTAAAAAATATGCTTTTGATTTAGAATTGCTTGTTAATGCGAGTCACAGAGGATATAAAATTGCCGAAGTCCCGATTGAACTAAACTGGCAGAGGTTTGAAAACAGGTTGATGCTTAAGGATATATGGAAACTTGCGCTGGATACTGCTGCGATTTTTTATCGTTTGAACATTTTAAGATATTATGATTCTGTGATAAAATGAAAATATTAATTTTTAATTGGCGTGACATTAAAAATCCAGAAGGTGGTGGAGCAGAAATTTTCACCCATGAAATTGCGAAGCGGTGGGTTGAAAAAGGAAACGAGGTTACCTTGTTTACTTCTTGTTTTGAGGGGTGTAAAAAAAAAGAAACCATTGATGGAGTTGCAATAGTACGGGACGGAGGAAAATTTTCAGTCTATCAGAAAGCAAAGAAACATTATAGAAGATATTTTTCTCAGGAAAACATCGATGTCGTTATTGATGAGATTAATACTCGGCCATTCTTAACACCTAATTTTGTTAATCACGGGGAAAAGATAGTTGCGTTAATTCACCAGCTGGCACAAGAATTTTGGTATTATGAAACTCCATTTCCGATCAATTTTATTGGTTATCATTTTCTTGAAAACGAATGGCTTAAAAAGTATAGAAATGTTCCAACAGTTGCTGTTTCTGTTTCCACAAAGAATGATTTGATTGACTTAAAATTTAGAAATGTTTTTGTGGTGTCTGAGGGACTTACTTTTAAACCATTGGAACAAGTTCCAGAAAAAGAAAAAGAGCCAACAATAATCTATGTTGGTAGATTAAAGAAAGCCAAAAGACCTGATCATGTTATCAAAGCTTTTAGTATAGTTTTAGATCAAATACCTCATGCAAAATTATGGATTGTTGGAGGTGGACATTTTCGAAAGGACTTGGAGCGGATGGCTGGAGATAGTGTGAGATTTTTTGGTCATGTTTCTGAAGAAGAAAAGATAAATTTACTTTCAAAAGCATGGGCGTTGGTGAACCCTAGCATTAGAGAAGGTTGGGGCATAAATATTATTGAAGCAAATGCCTGTGGAACTCCTTGCATTGCGTATGATGTTCCTGGATTGAGAGATTCCATTGTTGATGGGGAAACTGGTTTGCTGGTGAAAGAAAATTCGGAATTTGAAGAACTTGCAAAAGTCATTATTGAATTTTTAGAAAGTAATAAATTGAGACGAGAGTTCAGTAGCACTGCTTTAAAGTGGTCGAGGAGATTCACCTGGGATAAAGGTGCTGAAGAGTTCATGAGTATACTGGAAAACATTACCCGCTAATATCGTTCGGATGAATAATAATGATTAGGTTACTACAAAAGTGGAATTTGTTTAGTGATGATTTGCTCAAGCATGCAAGCGTCATGTTTCTTGTATCTATTATTGCAGGGGCTTGTAACTACATTTATCAGCTTTATATGGGTCGTGCTCTTGGGCCAGAGGAGTACGGTGTTTTTGGTTCCTTGTTTGCCATTTTTTATATTATTTCTGTATTGACGGCTACCATTCAGACAAGCGTAGCGCGTTTTGTTTCAAAGTTTATTGGTGAAGGGGCAAAGGAAAAAATCCACTATTTTATGCAAGGATTGCTAAAGAGAATGCTTTTCCTAGGAATTGTTATGTTTTTGTTTTTTGTTTTTATTAGTGGTTGGCTTTCATCGTTTCTAAAAATAGATCCCATTATGCCAGTAATAATACTTGGAAGTATTTTTTTATTTTCTACTCTCCTCCCTGTTAATTTAGGTGTCCTACAGGGGTTACAAAAATTTATACCGCTTGGTTTCAACACGGTTCTCAATTTTTCTTCCAAACTAGTATTTGGGATCGTTTTGGTGGTTATTGGATTTGGAGTGAATGGTGCTCTTGGAGCGGTTGTCATAGGATCTGCAGTTGCGTTAATAGCTTCTTTTATTCCTTTAAGATCATTTTTTTCTAAGGTTGATTCGAAAAATTCAGACTTTAAGTTTTCAGAATTATATAGATACTCTCTTCCTACAATGGTAGCTATGTTCTGTTTTGCTGTTCCAGCAAATGTTGATGTGATTATTGCAAAACATTTTTTTGCAGCTCATACTGCAGGGCTTTATACCGCTGCATCGGTGCTTGGCAAAATAATTTTGTTTATACCTGGAGCAATTGTAGTTGCAATGTTCCCAAAAGTTTCTAAGATGTATGCAGAAAAAAGGGATACAGGTCATCTTTTGAATTTAAGTTTGCTATACACTGGACTTGTATCGGGCGTTATGGCAGTAGGATACTGGTTTTTTCCAGTCCTAGTAGTAAAGATTCCGTATGGGTCTGCATATGTTGAGGTTGCCCCTGTGGTACAGTTATATGGATTAGCAATGCTTTTCTTTTCATTAACTGTTGTGCTTATGCGATATAGCCTTGCGATTCATGATATAAGCTATGTTTATCTTTTTGCATTTTTTACATTGCTTGAGATTGGATTGTTGACTGTTTTCCATGCTTCAATGATGGAAATGGCCGGGATAATACTTATGGTTAATGCAGCTTTACTAATTTCTGGCATCATTTATGTTTTCAGGAGGTTGTTACTTCTTAAGAAGTCGTATGGAGCATCTGCGAATGAACGATGAATATTTGAGTTCTGAAATTATTCTCACTGACAATATTAGGAAATTTTTAAAAAAAATTGGTAAAGAAATATGAAAAATTTTGAAGAAAAGATACCGGAAAAATTAACCGGAAGATTAAAAAAATGTCTAGATTTTTCTGGTAATATCACAAATAAAAGAATATTAAATATCGGCTGTTCTTTTGGATGGTTCGAAAAGTTTGCTGCAAAGGAGCAATGTAGGGAAATTATTGGAATAGATATTAATGGGGAAAATATATCAAAAGCAAGGAACTCTATTGATGACAATAGAGTTACATTTATCCAAGGAGATGCTCTCAATCTAGCTCGATTTAAAAGAGAATACTTTGATATTGTCACAATATTTGATGTAATAGAACATCTACCCAAGAATTCAGAAAAAGAACTATTTAAACAGGTTTACCGAATATTGAAGATTAATGGTAAACTTGTTATTTCTACTCCATATGCTTGTTTCCTTTCAAATATATTGGATCCGGCATGGTATTTTGGACATCGACATTATTCTCCAAGAAAAATACTCTCCTGGTTAAAGCAAGAAGGATTTGAAATTGATAATATAGAGATCAAGGGTGGATTTAATGAATTGATTTCAATGATTATTTTCTATTTTTTTAAGTGGGTTTTTAAAAAGGAGATGCCGCTGAAGAACTATTTAAATAAAAAGAGAGATTATGAATATAACAAGCAAATTGAAAATGGATTTGCCACTTTATTTATTGGAGCCGTTAGCAAATGAAAGATAGTTATTTGGTTTCTGTAGTGATACCAACCTATAATTCTGAGAAAACATTAGCAATATGTTTAGAGTCAATTAAAAATCAAACGTATAAGAATGTAGAGATCATCATCGTTGATAATTTTTCTTTTGATGCAACACAGAGGATTGCTAAGGAGCAAGGTGTGAGGGTTGTTGAAAGTGATGCAATTAGGTCGAAAGCAAGAAACATTGGGATAAAGCAATCTAAAGGCTATTTTGTTCTCTCAATTGATTCGGATATGGAGTTAACTGGGGGAGTTGTAGAAGAGTGTATAAAAACTTTTCAACTGGACGAAATAGTTGGTGGAATTATAATCCCTGAAAAGTCGATTGGAAGCAATTTTTTGGTTGAGATACGGGATTTTGAAAGGAGTTTTTATGCTGATACTAAAATCGAATCTGCAAGGTTTTTTATAAAAGATTTGGTCGAAAAAGTGGGGGGATATGATGAAGACGTGGTGTTCTATGAAGAGAGTACGTTGCCACAAAAAATAGAAAAATTAGGTTTCAATGTTGGAGTGAGAATAAAATCAGAAATTTTACATCATGAAAATATTTCAATTGGCAAATGGTTAAAAAAGAAATATTATTATGGGAAAACAGCTTATGAGTATAAAGAAAAATTTAATCAATATGCTTCTAAACAAATTAGTTTTTTTTATAGATTTTCAATTTTTCTTAGAAATAAAAGATTTTATTCAAAACCTTTACTTGCTCTAGGAGTTTTAATCTTAAAACTTTTAGAATATTTTGCTGCTGGATTAGGATATATGGCTGGAAAAAGGGAAAGGGATAAAACTAATTAGGATATCGATTATGAAAATAATTTGTTATTATATCGTGGAAGCTCTATGCAAGAAGTGAGATGAATGAGAAAATTTCTATTAAAACTCTGGAATTATTCTGAAATTATAAACAGAGAAAATTTTCATTCATTATTAGAAAAAAATCGCTCAGCAAAATTACTTGATTTGGGATGTGATGATGGTGAATTTACAATCGAAGCTTCTAAACTAATTGGGGCCAAGATAGCATATGGTCTTGATGTAGTTGAAGAAAAACTTTGTAAAGCTCAGCAGAATGGCATTAAAATTATCGAATCTGATTTGAATAAAGAGATACCAATAAAGAATAATTTCTTTGATGTAATAATTTCAAATCAAGTAATTGAACATCTAATTGATGTAGACCTTTTTGTCGAGGAAATCTATCGGATTCTAAAACCAGGAGGATACGCAGTTATTTCAACTGAGAATCTTGCCTCCTGGCATAACATTTTTGCTTTGCTCTTAGGCCAACAAGCGTTCTCACAAACCATTAGCAAAAAATCACATGTGGGTTGCAAGTTATCTCCGCATTACTTTGAGAGAACAGGTGAATGGGCTAAAAACAAGGGACCAATACACAACAAAATTTTTGCATATGGGGGATTAAAGGAAATTTTTGAATTGTACCAGTTTAAAGTGGAATCATTACTCGGAAGTGGGTATTACCCTATGCCTACTAGATCATTAATGAAAATTGCTGGCAGAATAGATCCAAGACATACACATTTTATAACAATCAAGGTGAGAAAATGAACAAAGATAAAAGACTAGAAGAGAGGCGTTAGAAATTAACTTTATGGAAAAGTTTACAGTTATTCCTGAATTACTTGAGATTAAAAGTAATGTGGATTATATAATACATTTCAAGTTTGGCGAACGCTTAAACGACAAGATGGTTCAATCTGAAAATAACAAAATCGAGATAGAATTCAAAGTAACCAAAGATTTTGAAAAACCAAATTATTTAAATCAAAAATTTCATTTTGTATGGGGCAAAGAAGGAATAGACGAATTATATTATGAACGCCCCTTTATTGGAAGTTTTAAAGCGAAATTATTAATTAGAGACTTTGCCACATCGCCTAAAATATTTGTAAATCCCATCTATTATCACTGGATAAAATTTCAAATTGAAGGTGTTTATCCATCAGGTAGTCATTTAACAAATATAACTACAGTTAAACTTATGGAACACGGATATGTTCCGTTACATTGTTCTGCGATATCTTATGATGACAAAGGGATATTAATTTTTGCACCGCCAGACACCGGTAAAACGATTACAGCGATTTCTTCCTTGGGCCACGGCTTCAAGTTTCTTTCAGAAGATATGGCAATTACAGATGGAAGATATATTTACGGCTGCCCGTTTACGGCAACCTATAATGAATTTATTGATAATAGACGGATAAGTCAAATAAGACATAGTTTATTTTCACAAGTTCCCATAGTGGGATATTTCATAAAGCCGACCTTAACGAAAAGTATCTTTGAACTCATAGGAGAAAAGAAAATTGATAAAAAGACAAGGATAAAAACCATTTATATTTTAGATCGAGGCAAACAAAGTTTAGAAGAAATGAGCAATAAAGAAACCATGAGAAGGATATTAATTCTTAATAGGTATGGGTTTGATTATTTTAAAAATCCTCTCCTCCTTGCTTACTCTAACTTCAACGAAGATCTAGATTTAAATAGATTAATGGAGAAAGAAAAGCAAATAATCTCAAAAATTGTTAGTAATTCAACTAATTATCTTGTTAAATCTGACGAACATTTAGAATATATTGATCTTATTAGAAAAAATTTAGGTGATCTTAATGGCTGAAGATATCTTGGGGTTTTTTGACGAGTTCTCAAAAAATTACGAGAACGAGATATTCAATAAAAGTCTTGGTACAAAGTATCTCAGCGATGTGGAAGTTCGATTTGTCTTGAACTATTGCCCAGTAAAAAAAGGAGATAAAATTCTAGACATAGGTATTGGTACAGGTAGATTTGCAAAACTATTAGCCGATAAGGGGGCCATTGTTGAAGGAGTTGATGTTTCTCAGGGGATGATGAAAGAAGCAAAGAAAAAAATGGAGATGATGCAGGTAAATTTTAAAGTAGCCGATGTTGGAAAAAAAGTGCCATATCCTGATAACACATTTGATTACGTGATTTGTATTAGGGTGTTGAAATACATTTCAACATGGAAGAAAACGATAAGCGAAATCTCAAGGGTTTTAAAGAAGGATGGAGTGTTTATTTTAACTATTCCTAATAAGTTTTCTGTAGCACGCTTTGGGTTGAAAGGTACGAAATATTTTCTTTTTGAGCCTAAAATTGTAAAAGAATTTTTAGGAAAAAACAAATTAGAATTAATAGAAGTTGTGGCTACTAGTAGGATTCCTTTTCCAGTATGGCAAAAAGTAAGCAATAAATCCGTTTTATATATTTTAAAAGGTTTGGAGAGATTAATGCTTATAACATTACCTTCAACATTTTTATCAAGGAGTTTATTAATTGCGTCAAAAAAGAGATTAGAAGATGAAGTATAACATGTACCTCAACAGAATTTTAAAGTACCAAAATTTGTTGGCAATGTTGATATTCTTAGCGATGGCTTTCATTACGTTAAGAAAATTTATTTTAAATGAAGGCATTGTAAGCTATAGAGATTTAACGTGGCCTTTTAGCCTAAGACTTATTTTTGACGATCTTTTTTATACATTTAACCTAGATTGGACTAGACGTGTTATTTATCTTGGACCTATAATATCAGCCGCATTAAATTTTGATATCGAGCCGGCATTGGTACAAAAATTACTTTTC
>Ga0255420_10320_pt1 | contig 11129 bp, 9 predicted proteins | sample ANMaggSeSYBR02I3_FD_182630 | JGI IMG/M metagenome (GOLD analysis project Ga0255420, IMG submission 182630) | Sediment cell enrichment communities from methane seep in Santa Monica Basin, California, United Staets - ANME aggregate JGI... | ecosystem: Environmental > Aquatic > Marine > Cold seeps >...
TGACTCTGCGATTCCTCGTTTATGCATCCATGCAAAATCCACAGGGCAGGGATAACCAGTATGGCCAGGGATCGTTTTGGTGATGGAAATACCAAGAGGGGCGCAGCAAGAATAAGCCACAGCCAGTGAAAACGATCAATAAATACTAAAATCCTTCTCGTAAAATTACGGTCCATTGTCTCAATATAAAACAAATTCTCAATATTTGTTCACGAATGATCGTTATCTGCCCTGACCGCTGATGATTACCCAGATTGTTTTTATTGTTATATAAGCATCCATCCATAATGACCAATTGCTGACATAATACACTTCCAGCTTTGTTCGTTGATCCCAGGTAGTCTGATTTCGTCCCATAATCTGCCACCACCCAGTAATGCCTGGCTTAACTCGCAGGATTAATGATCCATAGTCTCCATATTTTTCTATTTCACCATCGGTTACCGGTCTTGGGCCAATCAAACTCATTTCACCTCGAAAGACATTCAACAACTGAGGGAGTTCATCTATACTAAATTTGCGAATCCACTTTCCTATTCCTGTTAAGCGCGGGTCGTCTGTTAGTTTTTGTTTATCCTCCCATTCTTTTCTCGCCTGAGGATTTTGCTCCAATAAAGCAGTTAATCGCTGATCTGCATCCACAATCATCGACCTGAATTTTAACATTTGGAAGTCTTTACTATCTTTACCTTTGCGCCGATGAGAATAAAAAATTGGCCCAGGAGAAGAAACTTTTATTAATAATGCCACAAATAACAACAAGGGAGATGTAACTAAAAGCAATGCTGATGCGCCAAGAATATCAGTTAATCGCTTAACGAAGAGTGTTTCAGTCCTCAAGAGATGGTAATGTAATTCCAATCCTAACTGACCTTCCAAATCGCGCGGTTCAATCCAAATTGATCCTAACTCATAAGCAGGAGAGACTAAAACTATAGATTCAAAGCGTGTATTTAGATCACGAATTAATTTATGACGTTCTTCTTCTTCCAAAGCAAGAAACTGAGTCCCAACGATTACTCTTTTTACTGAATCATTTGCGGATTTATTATATAATTGATCCACTGACTTTAATTGAGGTACTTTTAATATCTCTTGATTGCTTTCTTGAGGGTTTAATAACAAAACAGCGGTTGGATTCCAACCCATCCTCCGGCAGCGTTGGAGGGTTTCAATTATTGAAATGTCCTGTTCATCATCCGCAATAACAAAAACAGGTGTTCCATACCACCTGAAAAGAGAAACACGGTTCCGAATAATTATGCGGAGTATCGGGATAATGCCCAGGGAGATAAACCAGGCAAACAGAAAGATAGAACGCGGAAAATCTGTGTTCGCTTTGGAGAAATATACCAAAATTCCCAAGAAACCATAAACGAGGGTTAATGCCTTGGCCAATTGTTTAATTTCAATCACCGCGGTGAGCCCATATCCAGGATATAAACCATTAAAAGCAAATAAAATTACTGTAAACAACATCCCCACATAAACCACTGGCAGATAAACTGGCCAGTAGACAATCCCTCCAAACCATGGTGTTATGAATTGGCGAAAGAAAGAAGCCATATAGAACGAAATATAGATTCCTCCTAAGTCAAAGATCATTAATAATAAAATTACCAACCCTGCTTTGCTGGATTGTTTTATAGACTTTGAATTGATCATATTTTGTTTCAATTATTTCTACCCTTTTTAGTATTAGTTGATAACAAATTCCTCTAATATTTAAATATTTCAATGATCAAATATTACTGGAAATGATTTTATCAAATTTGCGTCCTATCTTATCTATATTAAAAGTTTCTTCTGCATACGCTCTAGCATTCCGCCCATATTTCTGACACAATTCAGGATCATTCACTAAAATCTCAGCGGCAGAAATAAAAGCATTAATGTCATTTGGAGGAACTATGATACCTGCGTTGACTTCCTTCACAATCCTGGCTATTAGATTATCAGCTGGAACAGATAAAAGGAGGGGTTTTTTTCCACAGAGATATGTTTGCACTTTAGAAGGAACAGAATATATGCCTGCTTCCGGTTCAAGGATTGAAATTAAAATGTTCGAACTGGCGATAATCTGGGGCATTAACTCAAATGGCTGAAAATCAATTAACACAAGATTATTAAGCGAATAGCTTTGTTTTTGGGTTAAAAGCCAATCTGTTCCGGGACCACGGGATACAACAACGATACGGATATCTTCATTATCCTGAAAATGAAGCGCCAGCTTAAGCAAAAGATCTGGATTATGTTTCATCCCCAGAACTCCGGCAAAGAGAATATTAAATGTATGCTCTAATTTGTGTTCCTCTGCCCAGGAGTTCTTCTCCGACACAATCGGCAGCTCCTCCAATGGCGCCCAATTAGGGATAACATGGATAAGTCTCTCATCTCTGACCCATTTGCTAACAAAAGGTTGAAATGCTTCCGTGATTAATATAATTTGATCACTCCAATACATCTGAAGACGTTCTAACCAGAGATAGTACAGACCAATTATGAATCCGATTCCAGGAATTTTCCTGCGGAGTATCCCAAACGCAGCTAAGCCCCTGAGATCCTGAATCCAATAGATAAATCGAGTTCTGTGCTTCCGGGCTGTCATAACCAAGAAAAACTGCGTTTCTACCGGTGCGTTCGCAGAAATTATCACATCCGGTTGGAAGGATGTCGCCTTTTGAGCCAGGGCTTTCCCAAACCTGACCTCAAAATTTCTCCGCTTCAGGAAGTCCTCTTTTCCAAACTCTCCGTAAATGTTGATCCCTTGGATTTCAAGGGATGCAGGATCCTTTTCATCTCTTGCCAAGATACCCCTGGGGGGTTCCTTATCATTATAAATATGCAAGACCTGGTGACCCTGTCTTGCGAGCCACCTGCTTAATTGAATGGGATAAGGATACCCACCATAATCACTTACTAATATTTTCAGGCGACCCTGACTAGTGGTTGATGCTTTTTCCATCTTCTATATCCGTTTTTTCTCAGCAATAATCATCTCTTTCAGGATATCCTCTAAGCTGCGGGTTATGGACCAATCCGAGAAATGAGTTTTTAACTTTTTTAGATCTGAAATATAACAAATATGATCACCTATCCGGTTCTGTTCCTCATAAACCCAGTGAGCTTTTTTTCCGCTTAGATCTTCTACCATCTCTAATGCCTCAAGAATTGAGATGCTGTTCTGCCTTCCACCTCCCAGATTATATACCTCACCAGGCCTGGGATTTTTCCGGAAAGATTCAAACGCCTGGATAACATCATAACTGTGAATATTATCCCTGACCTGTTTACCTTTATATCCAAAGATATGATACTTTCCTCCGGCCATAATCACTTTTACAAGATAAGACAAGAAACCATGCAGCTCGACGCCAGAGTGAGAGGAACCCGTCAGGCATCCTCCCCGGAAGATGCCAACGTTCAGACCAAAATACCGACCATATTCTTGGGCGACGATATCTCCAGCCAGCTTTGAAGCGCCAAACAATGAATGGGTTGACTGATCAATCCGAAAAGACTCATCAATTCCTTCTTGATATTGAGGATCTGCATAATCATATCTTTTTTCGAGTTCAACCAGGGATAACTCATTAGGAGCATCCCCGTAAACTTTGTTTGTGCTCATATTAATAAACACAGCATCTGGTGAATAATGCCTTGTCATCTCCAGAAGATTTAACGTCCCTACAGCATTTACTTCAAAATCCACAAAGGGGATATCTCTGGCCTTATCATGAGATGGTTGTGCAGCCGAGTGGATTATTAAGTCAAATTGATTTTCTGTAAATATGTCTTCTAGCGCCTTGCGGTCCCTGATATCAACATCCAGATGAATAAAGTTATCCGTGCTATCCAGCAGTTGCTTTAAATTCCAAGTTGTATCCCCTTTTGGACCAAAGAACATCATCCGCATATTATTGTCGACGCCAAAAACTGCATGCCCTTGCTTGTCATAAAATCTTACGGCTTCCGATCCGATCAACCCACTGCTACCGGTGACTAAAACCTTCATATTGTTTTCTCCATACTGTTTAATTTCCAAAAAATTCTCAACAAAACCATCATCTCTGTAAATCGAACAACTCAGGGTTGCTTTGATTTTTTATTTTGAGCAAAAGCAAATAACTTTGAGTACATAAAGGAGGGGAAAATCCTCTGATAAATTCGTCCCAGAGAATACAATAAACCAGAAAACTTAAAATAGGCAGGTTCAGATTGGTGGGTATAAACCACATTGCTAAAACCATATTGAGAGAGGCACCTTCGAATTTTCCAGATTGTATTGCAGGCATTGTAGGTGGGGAAAATATCTTTCTCTTTACGGTCCTTCTGAACATAAGACAGAACTCTAGTATGCCACTTATTGGGCACAAGGTTTGCCGCAATTCCCACATATCCCCAGCTATTCGTAGTCCTTAGGCAAAGATAACCTCCTGCCTTTATCACTCTTTGAGCCTCAGAAAAGAACTGATTTGGGTCTTGTATATGTTCTAATACCCAATCACAAACACACAGGTCAATTTCATCATCCTGCAAAGGCCAGGTATGATCTTTTAGTATTCTAAACTCATCGAGATAAGGATTTGATGCTGCGATGGGATCAAAATCTATACCAATGACTTTCTTGACCTTTCCGGAAAGAATCCGCAGATTACGGCGATAGGTTACCGGATCTTCCTGATATTCCGCTCGGCCACATCCATAATCAAGGACTGTAAAATCTTCACCCAACAAGGCGTTCACCCGATTGTAAAAGGCAACCGTTCCATCAACTTTAGAGAAACCTCCAAACTTGCTTTCGGGGTAATATCTATTGACGAATTTCATAATGATCTCTTTTTATTAACAATGACATATCATCCAATTTATCGATTTTATTGGAATATAAAGGTCGAGGATTCTAATCCCATGGTAAATCACAGTCCAATAATTCAGCTAATTGCCGATTCGTTCCCTGATATAGATTTCTCAAATATGCTTTTTCAACATCAGCTATGACCGGTTTTTCATCACCCAGGAAGCTGTTCCGGAATAATTGCTCAACTTTGGAAAATGCTTTTCTTATATCGTTTGGTATCCAAAGGAAGAAAGGCTTTAAAGAAGCTTTGATTGATAGCCAATTACTATCAATTTTCTTTCGATAATTCTTTGATGCAACAACCGTTCTATTAAAAACACTGTATATATCCGGTTGAAAAGAAGGATCAACTCCCAAAAATTCATAACAGCGCTGAATTTCATTCAGGGGTTGTCTTTTTAGATTTTCAGTAAACATAATAAAAATCTGGCTCTGGTCAAAATACTTCAGAAATTCCAATAAATGATCATAATAGAAACCTGGAACAATGTATTTCTTATATCCTTCTTCGGAATGGATTACATCGGAGAAGGAACTTCCTCCCACTTGGGTACCCAAACTCAACGAGAACCAATAGTTTGAATAAGCGCGTTCAATCGGATTTCGCAATATGAATAGAAGTTTTGCCTGGGGAAGGACAGTATGAATACGTTCCGGAACTGATTTGTCCATCAAATACGAGGTAGAAAACTCGCCAATAATTCTTTCATTTTTACACCCCGAAAATTGTCCTTGATACCAATCAACACCCTGCTCATAATGCTGGCTGAAGAAATGTGTCTCTTTCACAGAAGCCATAAAAATATCGGGGTGCTCACTTAAATAATAATACAAGGAAGTCGTTCCACTTTTTCCCGCACCGCAACCCACCAAATTCGGTAATGTCATTAAATCCCCTTTGGATTATTCTTAGCCTTCCTGGTGATAATGGGAATTAACCGGTTCAGGTGCATCTCCTGAGTAAAATGCTCCTGGTAATGAGTTATTGCATTATTACTCAAACGAAAATACAGTTCCGGAGAATTCCATAACATTTCAATTTTATCAGCAATTTGATCAACATCACCAAAAGGGATCAAATATCCATTATAGCCATCTATCACTTCTTCTGGAATTCCTCGATAGGGAGTGGAGATAACCGGATTTCCAAAAGCTAAAGCTTCAATAATGCTTACTGGTTGGCCTTCCCAGGGATAGTTCGTTGGCAAGATCAGGATATTCGCTTCTTTAAGTAATTTAATTTTTTGATCATCCCTAACAACGCCATGATATTTCACGATGCTAGAAAGATTGTATTTTTCAATTCTTTGAAAAAAGGCTCGTTCCGCTTCTTCAGGAGAATAACTATTTTCTTCTCCTACAATTTTGATAAAAGCCCCACAAAAATCACAATGAATGGGAAGTCCGCGTTCATTGAATAGAATATGACAGGCTCTTAATACATCCAAATACCCTTTTGATGGAATTAAATTTGACAAATATAAGAGTTTAAATTTCTCTCCTCGAGTTATTTGTTTCGGTTCAGCATTTGTTAAATTAATTGGTAAACCATTAGGTACTACTTCAATTTTCTTTTCACATCCTGGAATAAAAGCAAATTGATCTCGCAGGAGTTCCCCAAGTACGATAATGGTGTCCGCTTTGTTATAAGTTTTCTCCATTAAGAATCTAAACCATTGTCGATTCTCTGTATAAAATAAATACCATCCACCGCCTTTGAGATGTAAAACTATCCGCTTATTAAATAGCCAACTTGGCCAAATCATCAATGCGTCTTTTATGAATCCCAAGCGGGAAGTACCAATCGTAAGATAAACGTTATCTACAATATTCAAACTTTTATATACATGAAACAATATAAATAATGTCTGGAAGATTCCCCGCAGGGACATAGCCCCAATCGCTTTCCTTGATTGTTTGAAGGACCGATCTATTACGATATGTTTAATGTCCCTTTCTATAAATCCTGAAACAAGCAAATCAAATGATATGCTCATTCCATGGATCAGGTTTTTTTTACTCCGAGGTCCGACAAGTAATGCTGTCATAACAAGATTTCCCAATTAAACTAGCAGCCTAAGCTATACATCAACGGTTTTCGTCAATCACCTCACCATCAGATATCCAGATCATTTTCAAACAGAATTATATTCTCTAAAATAACGCAATTTATCACGAGATACAGTTTGAACTCAATGCTAGATTATCCACACTCTGAATTTTCTATTAGGCGGCTTTTACATCCTACTCTGTAAGTCCTAAACTGTACTTTTTTCACTCTCTCTTCTTGTGTACTATGCCCGGCAATATTCACCAATCCCAATAATATTCCTAATATTGGCCACTCCCATAAATATTCAGGAATAAACAATAATGCGACTTGGTATCCAATAAATGCCGCTAATAAAGCATTAATATAGGTACGCAGCCAGGGATCTGCATACCGCCGGGCTTTTATACTAGCGCTGAAGATAACAAATAATAATCCCAGGTAGCCAGCCAAAGTAATTAACCCATTCTGGACTGCAATCGAGAGGTATCGGTTATGGACTTGTACTCCAACAACAACTCGTTCACCTAATTGCGGATCTAAATATCCCGATTCTAAAGGAGCGTAAGTCAACCATTGGGAAGAGTCTATGCCTTTCAGTGGATGTTCAACAATGATCTTGAGAGCAACTTCCATCAGAGCAATACGACTTTGAATATTCGTAACATTACGTTCAAAGCGAGCATTATCCGGTTGAATTATCGACAGCAATCCATCCAAGGCTAAATCCTTGGCCTCAAATGAAAATGCAATCAAAACTATCAATAAAACCAAGCAAACAATCGGCAACCAACGGGCCATTAATTGGATTATTTTTTTACCCCTATCCAGGATCATAAAACAGATAAACGCTGCAATTATCCCTAAAAGCCCACTCCTTGAATAAGTAAAAATCCAAGCAAGGGGTATTAGTAAAACAAGGATAAGGGCTGTGATTTTTCTTAAGCCACCATTCTTCCCTGCCGTTTTGGAAATCACTGCCAGAGACAAAACCAGGACAAAACCAAGATAAGTCGCATACTCATTCTTTTGGAGTTGATTCCAAAAAAGCAGCACGTTTTTGTTCCACCCAAAATAGTTCATTTGCAATCCTGTAATGATACCCCAGGATACAACCACAACTGCCTGAATCAGAAGTATATCAACGAAACGTTTCGCTGTTTGGCGATTTTGTATTATCTGCACCAGCAAAAAGAAAATTATCCATTGGAGAATAGTACGCACCAAAACACCAAGTGTCATCTGCAAATCTTGTACAATTAAGAAGGTAATTGTTGTGCCAAAAGCAAATATTGAAAAAAACAAGAAACCAGGTGGAATAATAATCTTCTTTTGACCGAACAAAACCTGAAGGAAGTAACCAAACACCGCCAAGGTAGTGAACAACATATAAGGCGCTACACCAAACTTTCCATATTCGAGATAAGGGATATAGACCCCTTTTAAGAAGTTCGTCCACAAGGCTAAGACGAGAAAAATCTCCGGCCGGAGAAATGCCAGCCAAAGCAAAAATAAACCGACTATTCCCAATGAAATATATATTAGTGATTGATCAAAAATAATTAAACTAAAGCTTATAAGCACCAGTAAAATTATTAATATTGAACAGACTATCAATGATTCCCGAGGTACGTTGTCCATCATGAAATTACGCCTAATTCGTTCACTCATTTTGTTCAGTATAAATTTTAAATAACTTTGCTGTCATACTATGAATATCATGTCCTTCTCTCTCTAGAGCGCTTTTTCTTTCTGCCCAGGGAATAGAGGGTGTGGTTAACATCATCTCAATCGATTTCACCCATTGGACAGGTTCGCTTTCAAGGCTTTCATATTTAACCAGACCAAGATTCAGATCTGCTTCTGAAGATACAACATCACTCACCAAACAAGGTATCCCTGCAGCTTGGGCCTCAACCATAACTACGGGCAAACCTTCATATAAAGATGGTAAAACAAACAAATCCATATTTTTTAATAATGAGGGCACGTCTCTGCGAACACCCAAGAAATGAACCTGATCCTGGATTCTTTTTTCCAGTACCAGTTGTTTAATCATCGGCATCAACTCTCCTTCGCCAATTAACAACAAGTGGGCTTCAGGGATTTTTTGCAGCACAGCAGCCATGATTTCAATCAAAAAGCTGTGATTCTTTGGGTTATTAAATCGTCCCACATGACCCAACACTGGTCCCTTTAGAGGCAACTTATATCTCTGCCGTAAAGAATCCTGGTCTTCAATTTCAAATGGTAGCAAATCTATCGCATTGTGGATAATCTTTGTTCTTTCATCACTCTGCCACCGGGGACCATAAAGCCATTCAGCTGAAATTTCATTACACGCCAATAAATGAGTAGAGCTGAAAAGAATATTTAATCGCATATACTTTTCCCAAACCATCAACACTGCTGAGTTAAAATCTTCGAATGAAGAACTATGGCTGTGTGCGATTCGCAGCGGTACTCCCTGTTTTTTAGCAACTGGCAGCACAAAACCGCTATAGAATCCAACATGGCTGTGAATACCTGCGAACGGACCAAATTTCTGCAGTATTTTTCTTAATGATCTTTGGTAAATGATTGGGCTTAAAGGGTGTTTTGACCGCCAGGGAAGGCGAAAAATCCTTCCTCCCAGGGATTTGATTTCCTGATCATAATGCTCCTCCTGATCTGAGCGAACCGCAAAATCAAACTGCACTTGGTCTCGATCGATATTTCGATAAACTCCCATCACAACCGCTTGAATTCCCCCCGGTCGCATTCGATGGATTACATGTAAAATACGAATTGGACTCTTGTCAGACATCCGGTTTATTCCTCTTTAGCATTACCAAATCAAATTGTGTTCTCTTATGCATCGAGAATTTATCTCACGAAAGTTGAAGTAGATTTATTTCGAACAAGGGAAGAGAATCAACTGCCTAAATTAACTCGTACTCAAATAACTCTATCTCTTCCGCATAAACATCTGCCATAATTTGGGACAATTCTTGATCATAGAATTGTAAATATGCGTTTGCTTCTCCTGTAAATAAATGCGGTAATAAGCAATCTTTATTACCAAGCACTTCACAAAACATGGCGGAAATCATGATCTAATTTCTCAAATCTTCTAATAAACTCCAGAGAAATTTCCCCCTGCTAATTTTTTATCCACCAAGATTAGAGACGAAGGGGCCAGTGATTCATATGATTATTAATAAAACCTGAAAACGAACAGTCCTCAGAAACACCAAATCTAGTGCTTTTAACAAGATTCCTCAGAACATTATTGTACCAAGAAAACACTCTAGCCCAAGGGTTGCGCACAAATTTAAACTTAAAGTAATCATTGAATTGATACGGGGTGGGAATATCCATCCGCCGCAGGTATCAGTTGCGTATCAACCGGTTAATAAGGAGTTTTTCATTATTGATAACTCTCCCCCTTGAAATTATCTGAAACTAATCTTTCGCTCTTAATGATTCGTTCTCTCTGAGCGAGCGATGATCCTGAACACCCCGCCTAAGTTCCTCAAAACCTCCGAATTTCCTGGATATACTTGTACCTGCGGGAAACCTATTAAATCATGTGAGTTTTGGAATGCTGTGGTTCAAGATGCTTTTGGTGGTTGGAATGGCATTGATCCTGTGGAAGTACTGAATTTGTTTAATGAAATTTTATTAGCGAGGAATTATCCCCGATTAGCCACCCCTGCGCTTAGATCAGCAGAATTTCAAAAGAAAACCAATACAGTTTTGGACATCTTAGGAAAACTTTATTCAGCCATACTAAAAATCTCAAATACAAGAATACTGGTTGATTCATCTAAAGTCAGCATGTATGGAATTCTTCTCAACCAGCTTTCTAATCTGGATCTATATACCTTACACTTAAACCGTCACAGCTGTGGGGTTGCTTATTCAAAACAAAAAAAGAGAACACGGGATGAAGTTCATTGGCAGACAGTCTACATGACCAGACACTCAATCTACCATTCTGCTAACAAGTGGATGCGTCGTAATTTTAGCGCTGGATTGATGCGATTCACAACCCCTTGCTATATACGAATTAAGTATGAATCATTGGCAAAAAAACCTCAAGAAACAATTACCCAAGTAGTGGAGTTTATTAATGAAGCGCCTCCTGATTTGAGTTTCTTCCTTGAGAAGGATCAGGTAGTTGTGAAGAACAACCATATGTTCGGTGGAAACCCAATGAGGTTTCAGGAAAAGGTC
>Ga0255420_10053_pt1 | contig 11126 bp, 16 predicted proteins | sample ANMaggSeSYBR02I3_FD_182630 | JGI IMG/M metagenome (GOLD analysis project Ga0255420, IMG submission 182630) | Sediment cell enrichment communities from methane seep in Santa Monica Basin, California, United Staets - ANME aggregate JGI... | ecosystem: Environmental > Aquatic > Marine > Cold seeps >...
CTCAATAAATCGTTATGAACAGACACATTTATATACAATTGAGAGTTTTATGACATAAAAAGTATATTTTCATTTCAATTTTCAGAGGAGATTTGAATGCCACGTGGCAATGTTGCAATTAATCGAGAAATAACAAAAGAAGTGAAAGATGGAATCGTCTACCAAGTGTTACCCGAGATTGAGCATGAAGGACAAATGTGTCCATCATTTGCAACGGTTTCACCGACCAAATGTCAAATCTGTGGTAATACTTTATTTGGAAACCAATACTATGAACGAATAATAATTGCAAGCTATGGGAATATAATAGTCCGAACCACCTATTGAATATGCAAAAATCCTAACTGTGCCAAACATCATACAGATAGAATATTGGGCGTTACCGGATCAGCAAATTATAGTGATGAGTACAATGAAAAAATGCAATCTGTGAGATATAATGGAAGATATACTCTATGGAAGTCACATACAGTAGGTGAAATATTTACTGCGGGCTTGACTGATATCTCAGGAAGAGCTCCATGTCCAACAACATTGTGGAAATATGAACAAATATGAGGTAAAATATCAGCCAAGGAATTGCAGGAACAGGAAATTAATTTTAATGGAACTTTGTACATCGATGGATATTGGGTAAAAACATTCTGGAAATGTTCAATTGCAAATATTTGGGAATGAACAATCACTTGAAATCGATTGGGGTTAAGAAGATGTAGAACATATTTGAAAATTGATGTTGTCCAATAATAGGGTTTTTAATTCATTGTGACGAAGATGGGTTAAAGGATCTTCAAATCTACACATCACCCCGGAGTTGGCTTTTTCTGAGGATGAGTGCATAGGATACTGTTCTTAGTTTCTTGCGGTATTTTGAGGCACAATATCTTTTGTGACAGCTAATTATATAGCTTTTGCGACCGTGTATATGTTTATGAAAGGAATTCTTGTAGCATTCTCATTTCCTACCGGCAATGATAAGGTTACATCAAGTGCATTCACAAAGGCATTGTACGGTCAGAAAACAAGCACTCATCATGGGAAATACGTTTACCGTAAACGCGGCATCCTGGACGATATCCCATATCGTAAGTTAATACGCGGGGTATTCGTCATTCAAGATAAGGATAAGAAGCAGATTATAGATTTTTTTGAACGATTATCTGCCGAGTATTATGTCCGTGTGGTGGAGCTTACCGAAGAAGACTGTGAAATCATGGGATTGGTAGAGGACGAACTAAAATAACATAAGAGCAAATTGCAGGATACGGGGAGAAAAATGGAACACATCGATTTGCAGGACATTGTTGAATACAGCCAGACGGCGCGGGTCAAAAAAGATATTCTTATGACCGATTGGTTCAATGTTGTCCTGATATGTCTTGACAAGGGACAGGAAATTCCACCCCACCATGAACCATACGCGGTACTGTTCCATATAATCGATGGGGAAGGAACTATAACCGTCGGCTCAAAACGGCATGATGCCGTGCCGGGCCACATAATATTTGTTCCGGAGGACAGTATCCGGGGAATAGCGCCGCACACGCGTATGAGCTTGCTTGGGATACAACAGCCACATTAATTGGGTCAAGTATGTTACAATGATGGGATCAATGAATGCTATTGAAGTCGATGATCTGACGAAACATTTCGATGATTTTACTGCGGTAAACCACCTGGATTTCGAAGTGAAGAATGGCGAGATATTTGGCTTTTTAGGACCGAATGGTGCAGGTAAAACAACAACTGTGCGTATGCTCACAGGAATTATCAAGCCAAGTTCCGGAAAGGTTACTATCATAGGTCTTGATATCCGGCAAGATCCGATTAAAGCAAAACAGATAATGGGGGTTGTTCCTGAACTTTCAAACGCATATACCGAACTTACTGCCTGGAATAACCTGCAGTTCATGGCAGAATTGTATGGCGTACCAAAAAAGGATGCCAGACAAAGAGCAGAAGAACTCCTGGGAAAGTTCGATCTCTATGAACTAAAAGATCATAAAGTCAGGACATTTTCCAAAGGGATGAAACAGAAACTCATCCTCGCTATGTCCCTCATGAATGATCCGGAAATACTTTTTCTTGATGAGCCAACATCGGGTCTGGATGTTATGAGTGCACGGTTGATCAAGGATATGTTGCTGGAGTTAAATAAAGAAGGAAAAACCATTTTTCTCACTACTCATTACATGGAAGAGGCAAACCAGCTGTGCAGCAGAGTTGCAATCATCAACCATGGAAAGATAGCAGCCATAGACGCTCCCGAGAAACTCAAAAGGAGAATTGGAGGACTGGAATGGGTGGAGGTCAGTTTCGACATGCCTGTAGATGCCTCTGATTTCTCCGACCTGTCAGGAGTCATCGATGTCCGGATGAGTGGCGATAAACTACGGTTGTATACGAACGAACCCGGCAGGACGATATATCAACTGGTGGATTATTCCCGGTCAAATAATCTGGAGATCGTGATGCTGAACACGCTGACACCAACGCTTGAAGATGTTTTCATCAAACTCACAGAGGAGATGGAATGATCGATCAGCTAAAACGTGCCTGTGCAATTGCCAAAAAAGATATAAGGATATATTATCTGAAGGGACCCGTGGTAATATTCGGTATTCTCTTCCCCGTATTCCTCTTTCTGGCATTTGTGATAGGAAGAGATCTCACGGTTGGTTTTCTCATCGCCGGACTGCTGAGCATGACGATCTTTTTCACATCAATGTCAATTACTCCTGTGATCGCACCCACCGAGACACAGACCAGAAACCTGGAGCGACTTGCAGCAGCCCCGATCTCCATCACAACGATCCTGCTGGGAGATATGCTGGCATCCGTGCTGTTCGGGATCGGGATATCTCTTGTCCCGATAATGGTTGGAATGGCAATCGGTGTGACAGTCGAACATCCGTTCATCCTTGCCGCTGGCATTGTACTGGCTGCATTCTGCTTCTCAGCTATGGGGCTGATATTCTCATCCACACCGACCAGCATGACGTCTACCGTGATGATGATATCCACAATGGTAAAATTTCCACTGGTCTTTATAAGCGGTATATTCATCCCGGTAGGGGAACTGCCATCGTGGGGACAGGTGCTGGCATCAGCATCCCCCCTTACCTACATAACTGACCTGTGTAGGTATTCTTTCCAGGGGACCAATTACTATTCAATCTGGATGGATATCGCAGCCCTTGTAATATTCCTGCTGATCTTCATGACGGTTGCGGTGAAGCTTCACAAGAAGAGTCTGCCAGAACGGTTGTGAATGATGGAACATGCTTAAATCACCTGGCTTTTTAGTGCAATGTATATGGGACAAGTGCGAGTGATTGCCATGTACGCTTTTGTGAGGGGGGTTTTGTCCATTTTGATACTTTTTTTGGAGTTTTTTAAGAGATTGTGATATAAAGCATGCCTTTTAATTACATACTATGAAGCGCTTACTCTGGTGGCTGATTGCAGGCACAAAAGGTGGAGTGAACCGTGCTCGCATAATCAAGGCGCTGCATGAGCGCCCATACAATGCCAATCAGTTATCAGAAGTGCTGGGATTGGACTATAAGACCATAAAACACCATCTTAAGGTTCTTTCCGATAACGGCGTGATCACATCTGCGGGGGGTGGCTATGGCACAATGTATTTCTTATCAGCGGTAATGGAGGGAAATTATGCGCTATTTGAAGAGATTTGGGAGAAAATTGGGAATAAATTCAAGTGAACAGGTGATAATATGCAACCATCCATGTACGATCCAGTACTCATAATGAACATCAAGACGATCATAACCACGGCAAATGTGGTGCTGCTGGTTTTATTGCTTGCTATTTATGTTAGAAGTTACGCACAGGTCAAATCGAAGTTCACACTGGGTTTGATGATATTTGCGTTTCTCCTGCTCTTACAGGTAGTCACATCGACACCACACATGCATGCTGCTACACGTGGGTACCGGATGTGCGTCATCGGGCCGCTTGACGTGATACCGGACATACTTGAATTTATAGCGCTCATGGTGCTCATATACCTCAGTTCGGAGTGAATTTGGGTATGATATTGGTGTAATTCCGGGATAATAATATATTCGTGGATTCACCAATCACTAAAGTGCCCGGATCGGTTAAGAGTGAACAGCATTGACGTGATCGATGTTGTGCAAAGTGGTTCCAAAAAATGAAGCTCGAACATGGACGTAGCAAAAGCTGCTTAGCTAAGTCCATTTAATTTTCTATCCCATATCTCTCATTTTTCAATTATTTATCCAACCGTTCATTCATGGGGCTAAGTGGTTGTGGCAGGTTACCAGATATACTCAAATTTGTGGCGCTTTTGCATCCCATTTTGGGCTGAATTTGGGTATGATTCTGGTGGGATTTGGATATAATTCTGGAATAATGATATTTATTGAACCCACTAATTGTATATTGCCCAAATGGGCTAAACTCAATAAGGTGAAAACAAAATGAAAATTGGAATAATAACTGGAATACTGATTGCACTGGTCGCACTCTCCACTGGAGTTGCTGCTGCCCAGTACGGTCAGGGCGGCAGTGGCGGCGCACTATACGTGGATGCTGACGGCAATGGTATATGTGACAATATTGGCACATGCCCGAGATTCGTAGACGCTGATGGTGATGGCGTCTGTGACTACTTCGGAATCAATGGTAGGGACTCTAACGGCGACGGCATTCCAAACGGACAGGACGACGATTATGAGCGGCCGCAAGATGGAAATGGCAATGGCAAACAGACTAAAGGACGTAATAGATAAGTCCGTGCTGTGTGCGTGGAATGACTGCGCACTTTTTTTATTTTTCAAATGATCGAAAATCTTTTAAATATTAAATTTCCATATATAATGGGAGTGGAATGTGAAACGAAATACGATCTATTTATCAGTCTTATGCATCGCTTTATCCATGATAATGATCTGCGTGCCAGTTATGGCAGAAGATGGAGGTGGGGGTGACGGCAGTGGAATGGGTGGTGGCAGGAATACAGGCATATCCTCCATCCCGTCCGGGCTATTATCACCACAATTCATTCTCGGAGGACTTGTTGCATTAGCAGGACTTATTCTCCTGAGAACAACCAAAATCAATTGGAACATCCGGACACTCCTGATGTGCGCCGTCTTTGTGCTCTTTGGGATACTGGTGATCATGCACCAGCCAAGCCCGCTGCGGGCAGTGGTGGATCCAGTAACGGCCCTTGTTACTGGCAGTGCAATCACTCTTAAGAAAACGGCAGCGCTAATCTTCATCGGTGGCTTGTCAGTCATCGGTGCGAAACTGTTCTGCGGGTGGGTCTGCCCGTTCGGTGCATTGCAAGAGATCGTAAACAGGATTCCGGCACCATCCGGTAAGAAGATAAAACTGCCGTTCAATATCTCAAATGGCATCAGGATTTCGATATTTGTCATCAGTTTAATCATGATTCTCGCCACAGGAAGCGATCTTTACACATACCATAACATCCTGAACCCGTTCGAGCTATTTGACTGGCATTTTGAGCTGGTACTGGCAGTTCTGGTCGGGGCAGTGCTGGTCGCATCAGTATTTGTGTATCGCCCTTTCTGCTATCTCGTATGCCCGGTCGGGCTCCTGACGTGGCTGCTTGAGTATATAAGTATATTTCGTGTGCGTCTTGACCCGGGAAGATGCAATAACTGCAATAAATGCATTATAAAGTCGCCATGCCCGTCTGTCAAAGCGATCGTGGACGATGATAAGTTGCGACCCGATTGCTTCGCATGTGGTGTATGCATTGACGTGTGCCCGACCGATGCGCTGTCGTTTGGGATTGGTAAGACAGGGGCGGAAAGGAGCAGAGACTGGGAAAGTGGTGATTGATAAGTGGAGACTTTTTATTATTTCCTGATCAATACCTATTATTACTTATGTATTTCGCAAACTATATATACGGATAATGTTATAGCATTTCCAGAACAAATTAAAAAGTCACTTAAATCTGAGATAACTATTTATGCCAGTTAAATCATAAATTGACTGATAGTCAGTCAGTCAGTTTAGGTTAGAACATGGCCCGCATAGTAAAAAACCCGGAAACAAGACGCACCGAGATAATTGATATCGCTGAAGAACTATTCCTCAAGAGCGGATACGACGAGACTGCAGTATCTGATATCGTTAAAAGGGTTGGCGTCTCACAGGGGACGTTCTATTACTATTTTAAATCCAAGGAAGACATATTAAATGCTATAATCGAGCGGTATATCTATGACATAAAAGTGGGGGTAAAAGCCATAGTGGCGAAGGATGATATTAACGCCATTGAGAAGATAATTACATTTTTTAGTTTCCTTAATAATATGGATCAGGGAAAAGAGAAACTTATTGATTATTTCCATGCGGACCAGAACGTACATCTGCATGCTAGGTTTGAGAAGAATGTACCTTCGAATATCATTCCCCCATTTTGCCAGATGATAGAAGAAGGAGTGCAGGAAGATTTCTTTGACACAAAATGTCCTGAAATGGCAACATTGTCTATCATAGGCACAACTTTTGCAATCTCCCACTGGATGTATGATCGAAATAATCGTGCTGGCAGTACAAAAAAAATCATGGCCGCCATATTCGGCCTTATCGAAAGGATACTAGGAGCAGAACCCGGGATATTCAATGAATATGCTATGAAAATGGAGGGAGCAAAATGAGCAGTAGCGATAGCAAACGTACCATGCATTGTAAAAGCATTGCATTTACATCAGTACATAAATTAAGTAAGTTTACCATATATAATAAAGAACTGAAACTGAGGTGATCAATTGTCAGGACGAAAGATTATTCTTTTTATGGCAGTATTGATGCTGGTGTCAGTCCAGTCAGCCAACGCCGAGGACATCAATATTGTTGATGTTTATTCCGATATTGATTCGACTGATATCACAATCCACTCGGATGAACATTATACGGACATAACCCTGAAGGCTGAACTGATATTTAAAGGAAATGTACTAGAATCAAAACAGTTCCACATCGAGGAAATATCATCTGATAGTGATATAACCAAGATAGCATTCTGGAACATCACCAACCCAAAAGAAGGCTTCTACCGCACCATAATGACAATGTCTATGGACGGTTCGGTGCTGGAAACAAAACATCACAATTTTTCATACGGCTGGCAGGCCATGCCAGGGGTATCAATCAAGGATATCGTGCCTGATTCAAGTGGTATCAGCATCATACTGGCACCATATACTACAACGACCAGTTCAAAACCTGTGCTGGCTGACATAGAATACATGCTCGTGGATGGCGATGCTGTCATTTACCGCACCACAGACAACCGGGTAACGATAGTGCAGGCCATACCCCTGTCAAAGGACTGGAACGTGCTGCTTGAGAACAACCATGATTATTCTACCAGGGTCAAGGCCAGGATATCATCGCCAGAGGATACAGTGATAGCCCGGTCAGAAGACTTCACTTCCAAAGATGACGTTCGCATTACCGAACTGTACAGGGATGAGACCGGGGCCAGCGCAACAGTGGAGGGGTATTCTCAAGTGCCATTCGACGGATATGTTGTGTTTACAGTAACAAAGGACGACACCATCATTGAAGAAGTACGGGAGAAATCCCCTATCCTGACCACCAGTGATGATGAGACTATCGAGATCATCTGGACCCGCAAACTTGCAGCAGGCACATACGGTTTATCCGTAGAAGTTATAGGTAACGACGGTGATACCCTGGACAGGTGGGATACGGTCATTGAGTCCGATTATGACATTTCTGCTAACGCAAAACCGGAACCCACGCCTACAGAGACGCCTGGGTTTGGCATAGTCCCGGCAACCTTGATACTGGTATTACTACATCTCGTATCAGGGCCAATGGACCGCCGCGGCGGGTGAGAGTAAGTGTATGAACTGTTCATAGCCATCAGGCACCTGACCTCGCGGCGCAGGCAGACCATCTTTTCTGTACTGGCAGTCGGGCTGGCAGTTATGCTGCTCATGTGGTCCCAGGCAATGATGGTTGGGTTTACCGATGAAATGTATGCAAAGACCGTTGACAGGATGGCACATGTAACAGTTGAACCACAGGAAGATGAAGATTACATTCACCTGTACCGTAAACTCACTAAAGACATACGGGAAATTGATGGCGTTGTAGGTGTATCACCAGTTCTTACCGGACCTGCTACTTTCGAGTTTAAAGATAAGAACAAGAATGTGGTCATACAGGGAATCCAGGTGGAAGCCCATGATTCAGTACTCCATATCAATGACGATATCATAGAGGGCAGTCTCAGGGATCTGGAGGTTTCATCCAATAGCGTTGTGTTAGGTGACGCCCTGGCTGAGAAACTTGATGTGGAAATCGGTGATACCATTGATGCGTCCTTTCCTGAAGCCAACCCTGCAGCCCTTAAAGTAGTAGGCATCTATGACAGCGGTACGCCAATGGATGAAACACTTGGATTTACTTCGTTGTCCACTGCCCAGGATTTTCTTGACGTGTCCAACGTGGTGAACAGCATTTTTGTCCGTGTGGATGACCGGGAGCAGGCACAGGCCATATCAGGGAGGATAGATGCGATGGGGTACCCAGCCTCAGGCTGGAAGGAGACAAATCCTGAGATAATGCAGACACTGAAGATGGAGGGGGCGAGCAATAACATCACACTGGGTCTTATCATCATTATAGCATCTTTTGGGATAGTCAGCACCTTGTTCATGGCAGTCATGGAGAAGACCAAAGAGATAGGCATGCTCATGGCAATGGGGGTGCCCAGAAGAAGCATTATGATGATATTTGTAATGGAAAGCGGCATCCTGGGACTATTAGGTGCCGTTTTAGGTGTAGCTTTGGGAGCGGGATTAGCCATCCAGATGGGGTCATTTACTTATGAGATGGAAGTCATGGCTGGCATCACCTCGATTCCTTTTGTTGTCAGGATACAGGATGCGGTAATTATTGTGCTGTTCACATTCCTGTTGAACCTTATCGCGGGGATATACCCTGCAAGCCGTGCTTCAAAGCTTAAGCCAGTGGAGGCGATAGGCCGTGAGTGAAGGAGATTGGCATGTTTGAGTTCGATGTTGCCGCAAGACATATCAAGTCACGCCGGCGGCAGACCTTATTTTCCATCATTGCAGTAGCACTGGCTGTAGGGATAATCATAGTCTTCATGTCAATGATGAGCGGTTACATGAGTATATTAATTGATTCAACAATTGAGAACCAGGCTCATATCACGGTCCTGCCAAAGGAGGGCGAGGATTATATACACCTGTACCACGGGCTTGAGAAACATATCTATGAACAGGAAGGTGTAGAGGCAGTTTCGTCATATTTCCAGGGTGATGCTGCCCTGCAACACAAGCACAATGCTGAAGGGGTGCTGTTGTACGGCATAAATCCCAGCGATGAGAACCGGGTTGTAAACAGGGAAAAAGATATGCTGGCAGGGGAGTTCACATCCCTTGAAAATCCCGGCAGCCGCATAATCCTCGGGTTTAAACTGGCCGAAAACCTTGACGTAGACATGGGTGATACTGTCACAGCCCAGATTCCCGGGGCTAAAACCATCGATTTCACTATTACCGGCATATTCCAGACCGGAACACCTGTTGATGAAACCGTTGTGTTTACTAACCTTCGGCGTTTGCAGGATTTCTATGGGTTAGGGGATGTGGTTACAGGAATGGGTGTAAGGATGTCTGACGCTTATGCTGCTGAAGACCTGGCTAACGGAATTGACCTGGAGACCGGCTATGATGCCGTAAGCTGGATCGAGCAGAATGCAGAAATACTGAACATGCTAGAGATGTCGGAGGGGATGGTTTATTTCTTTTATATTATCATTTTTTCCATATCGGGTTTTGGTATCGCCAATATCCTGATCATGATAGTCATGGAAAAGGTTGGTGAGATCGGCATGTTAATGGCAATGGGCACGTCACGACAAAGCATAATGCTGATATTCCTGCTGGAGGCAGTGATACTGGGTATGGCCGGGGTAATTATCGGTTGTATACTGGGATATGCCGCTTCATTGGCAATTGCATCTATTACCATACCCATACCACCCGAGATGTATTTCGGGATGGACCACCTGCCCGTAGAAATAGAGCTCAAGAACTTCATCTCAGCCGGTATCTTTGCCATGGTCATCAATATCATAGCAGGTGTATTCCCGGCCCGGCGTGCTTCAAAAATGGATCCGGTGGAGGCGATTTACAGTGTCTGATAAATATATAATCCAGATAAAGAACGTGACTAAAATATTCGGCGACGGAGTGGAGATTAAGGCCCTGGACGGCGTGGACCTGGATATTGTACGGGGTGAGTTCCTGTCTATTATCGGTCCTTCCGGTTCTGGCAAGAGTACGCTGCTAAACCAGATCGGTATTCTTGACACACCTACCAGTGGCACCATCCTGTTGAATGGGGTTGATGTCACGAAAATGTCTGATAAAGAGCGCTCCCGGACAAGGAACAAGGAACTGGGTTTTATTTTCCAGTACCATCACCTGCTGCCCGATTTTAATGCTCTTGAGAACGTGATGATGCCGCTGCTTATAAGCGGCATTAAATCATCACAGGCACGTGAGGTCGCTCGCAAGGTACTTGACGAAGTCGGGTTGGGTGACAGGATGAAACACAGGCCCAACCAGTTATCAGGGGGCCAGAACCAGCGGGTTGCCATTGCACGGGCACTGGCAAATAAACCCAGTATCGTCATAGGGGACGAGCCCACAGGCAACCTTGACTCAAAGGCCAGCGATAATATCTATGAACTGTTGCGGCAATTGAACAGTGAACATAACCAGACCTTTATACTGGTGACCCACGACGAGGGTATGGCTGCCAAGACCGATCGCATCATCAGGCTGGTGGATGGTCGTGTTGCTGAGAATTCTGTCAATTCCGGATAGACAGGTATATTACCCAAGTTTTTATCTGGTTTGTACATAATTGAGTGTCAGATGAGGCGCAAGGACAGGAAGGTATGGATACGGGATATGGCAGCAGAGCGTATAGTAAGGCTGTTCGACCTGGCAGAGGAATCCTTTAATGATGACCCTGGTTTAAGCAAACGGTATGTTTTTTTAGCTCGAAGGATAGGTATGCGCCACAGG
>Ga0255420_10321_pt1 | contig 11092 bp, 9 predicted proteins | sample ANMaggSeSYBR02I3_FD_182630 | JGI IMG/M metagenome (GOLD analysis project Ga0255420, IMG submission 182630) | Sediment cell enrichment communities from methane seep in Santa Monica Basin, California, United Staets - ANME aggregate JGI... | ecosystem: Environmental > Aquatic > Marine > Cold seeps >...
GGAATTAACGAACATCTCTGAAAATTATGAACAGGAATGGTCAGAGCAGATGGAGGATTTGCTTCTTGTTATCAAAGGATGTGTGGATGAAACGCGAGAAACGTCTGATTCTTTGACGCCCAGGCAGATTAAAGATTTTGAAACGATGTATGACTACATCACCAAAATGGGACTGGAAGAAAATCCACCTCCTTTGGATTTGGATACAAAACCAAAGAAGCGTGGTAGAAAGAAACAGACCAAACCGAAAAATCTACTGGACCGCTTCGTAGGCTATAAAGGCGATATTCTCAGGTTTATGTATGATTTTAATGTCCCTTTTGATAATAATCAAGCAGAAAGGGATGTCAGAATGATGAAAGTACAGCAGAAAATATCAGGTACTTTTAGAAGTGTTCAGGGTGCACTCTCTTTCTGCCGCATTAGAGGGTACATTTCTACTGTGAAGAAAAACAATCTTTCTGTTATTGATGCAATTGGAGCTGTTTTCAACGGAAAGCCATTTGTTCCATTTTTGGATAGTGTATAAGTGGATATTTTAGTTTCGGAACTGGAGAAACTAAATGAGTTGGTCGAAATTTGAGAAGGGCTAAATAGTTACAATATCATTTAACTTCATTGCTTTTTATTCCTTAATTGATATTGATATTCCAAAAGACATCTTTTCTTTATGCAGCTTTACCAGCATAATCCCTTATGCACTCCGGGCGGCGGGAGAATGGGAGAATGGGAGAATGGGAGAATGGGAGAATGGGGGTGAGGGTTGGACATTATATTAATACAAGCCACAGAGATCACAGAGAAAAGTAAAAACGCTCTATGCACTCTGTGGCTCAAAAATCACATTTAGTATATATTTCACCTGTTGGCGGCGGCAACAATTCGATATACACAGACGATGCAAGCAAAACTCTATCTAAAAAACAACTGGGAAATGATATAGTGTCGTCAGGAGCCAGGGCTGAAAATATACGTCACACCCCCATCCCCTGCCGTACCGCTCTTCTTCGACCTGGTAGCCGTCAGCACAGTATCCTACAGGTGCCATCATATCAATAGAAGTCCCGGATTCCAGGGCATTGAACACTGACGTGGTGGGCACAACAAGGATGCCCTGTCTGATCCGCCAGCCCAGTTCCGAGGCCAGTATCCGGTCCGAGTCCTTGATATCGTTCACCCATATCTGCACAACAGCCCCTATCCTGCCATCAGGTGTTTCGGTTGGGTCAAGCCAGGCCTCTATACCGCCCTCGGATTTCCCGAATACGGTGGACGGCAGGGCAGTGGAGAGGTAAGCAGCACGTTTAAGTCTCTTCTTGTCGCTGGCAGTGATGATAAATCTGGTAAATACGCCACTGAAGGCTTCGCAGTAGGTATCATCCACAGTGATGTTATTGATATGCAGGTTCATGGATAGACATTGTAACTACTGGATTATATAATTATAATATTTGAATGAAGAGATTTATCAGAGAAATAATATATATGTAAAACTATTCAAAACATTTTCAAAAAGATTTTATAATAAATTTGCATAAAGTAACATACTTTGTATGGATTAAATTAGTGAAAACAATGGCCAAGATTTACGTATCATCCACTTTTAAGGATTTGGAAGTATGCCGGAAAAAAGTCCGACTTGTGCTACGGCAGATGAACCATGAAGATGTGGCAATGGAATATTATGTGGCAGAGGATAGACGTCCTGTCGATAAATGTTTGGAAGATGTTGCAGAATGTGATCTTTATGTAGGTATTTTTGCTTGGAGATATGGTTATATTCCACCAGAATATGATAAATCCATAACTGAACTTGAATACAGGAAAGCAGTTGAGACTGGAAAGAAATGTCACATATTTTTACTCCATGAAGATGCACTCTGGCCGCCGAGGTATGTAGATAAAGGTGATGATGCACAAAAAATTGATGATTTAAGAAAGGAATTATCTGAAAAATATACCGTGAGTTTTTTCAAAACACCTGAAGAACTTGGAAGTTCATTAGGTCCATCTGTTCATAATTGGGAAAAAGAGTTTGGAATAGTATCCGTAAAAAAAGGCGCAATTCCCGAAATTGACATTGAAAGTTATACAAAAGCCATAGAACGCAAATATAAAACACTAGATCTGGACACTTTGACACCATCACAGAAAGAAAATTATCTCAAGGTTCTTCTCAGTAATGTATTTGTTGAACAGAATGTCAGGGAAAAGACCCCTCCAATGGAACTTCCAAAAGAAGTGTGGAGGAAAATTCAAGAAGAGTGGGATATTGATGCTGAATTTCTCCCGGAAGGGCTGACGATTGATGATATTAAACAGGCAAATGTATCTTATTATTCAAAAACTCCTATCCCTGTACTGGATGCAATAACAGATAACAAAAATAAATATCTGGTAATCCTTGGAGACCCGGGTTCTGGCAAGTCCACTCTTGCACGGTATATACTTTTATCTATTCTGAATATACATCAGGACGCCAAACTTAATGAAAGATTCAATGGTTATCTTCCCCTCTTGATCGAACTTCGAGAATTTATCGGCTTGTGTTCAGAAAATAAATGTAAGACTTTTCTTGATAATTTCCATCATCTTGGAGAAACCCAGGGTTATCATTTAACAAAAGAAGGGATTCACAGATATCTCAAAGAAAATGAAAATGCTCTTGTTATTTTTGATGGTCTTGATGAAGTATTTGATTCGAAGGAATGGGAAAATATCAATCATATGATTGCAGGATTTGCAGTTGATTATCCAAAAGTTCGGATAATAGTAACTTCAAGAATTGTGGGGTATAAACCTAATATCCTTTCTGATGCAGGTTTTCACCATTTCACTATCCAGGAATTTGAAGAAGAACAAATAAAGGTCTTCCTTGATAAGTGGTATTCAATTGCATTACATGAAAATCAGGAAGAGATTAAAGAGAAAAAAGAGCGAATTATTAAATCCCTTGAAGAATCTCCCTCCATACGTCAGCTTGCAGGAAACCCTCTTTTACTCACTATTCTTACAATTATCGGCAAACATCAGGAATTGCCCAGAGAACGCTGGAAGCTGTATGATCATGCAGCCAGTGTTCTTGTTGAGCACTGGGATGTTAACAGACACTTGAGAGATATTAAGGTAAATGCTGATTTTATCGGCGAAGAAGACAAGAAAGAACTGCTCAGGAGAATTGCATTTAACATGCAGTCAGCTCCGGAGGGACTTGCAGGTAATTTTATTCACAAAGATGTACTTCGAAATGAAATTGAGGAATATTTCAAAGATCGATATAAAACAGAACCGGAAAAAGCAACAATAATTGCCCGTTCAATGATCGACCAGTTCAGGAAGAGGAATTTTATCCTCTGCCTGTATGGGGCAGATTTCTTTGGCTTTATCCACCGGACTTTTCTTGAATATTTCTGTGCCTCTACCATTGTAGAGAAATTCAATGATCAGGAAATTGATATTGATGATCTTAAAAAAGATTATTATGAAAAATATTGGGAGGATCAGACTTGGCATGAAGTGCTGAGACTTATATGCGGGATGAAGGAGAAGCTTGCCGGAGATCTCATCCAGCATTTGATGGATGTTTACCATCCTCAATGGTTTGGGAAACGTCCACCATGGAATATAGCTCTGGCAATCAAGTGTTTGAGCGAGATCAGGAACCTGGAAGCTATTGATGATACTGCAAAAGAATTGCTGTTAAGCGTAATTAGATTATTTGAAATGGTACACTGGACAAAGGATATAGATACATTTCTAACAGAAGAAATCCTTCCCGCTGCAAAGATGGTAGGTTCTAACTGGCAGCACCGGGATCTCATTGCTGATAGTTTTTCTAGAATGAATGTATATCGTCATCCATGGGGTGATATTGACCTTGAACTTACTGGTAACTGGGCAGATTTTATCTCTATAGTGGGTTCCAATTCTGATGAAGTATATAAAATCATTGAGAAGAAATTAGATGGAAACAATAATTCAAGATTATTAGCTGTTCTGGTATTGGCTGCTGGCTGGCATGACAATCCAGATACGTTGTCGTTGCTTAAAGACAGGGCAGCAAATGATGAAAATTATGATGTCCGGCGTGCTTCGGTACAAGCGATTGCGCAGGGGTGGCACGATGACCCCGAAACACTGCCATTATTAAAAGACAGGGCGGTAAATGATAAAGATAATAATGTCAGGCGTGCTTCGGTACAAGCGATTGCGCAGGGGTGGCACGATGACCCCGAAACACTGCCATTATTGAAAGATTGGGTGGTAAATGATGAAAATTATTATGTCCGGTGTGCTTCAGTAGAAGCCATTGCGCTGGGGTGGCACGATGACCCCGAAACACTGCCATTATTAAAAGACAGGGCGGTAAATGATCAAAATCATCTTGTAAAGCATGCTTTGGTAAAAGCCATTGTGCAGGAGTGGCACGATGACCCTAAAACTCTGCCATTATTGAAAGATTGGGCAGTAAATGATAGATATTATCTTGTCCGGTATGTTTCGGTAGAAGCCATTGCGCTGGGGTGGCACGATGACCCCGAAACACTGCCATTATTGAAAGACAGGGCGGTAAATGATGAAGAATTTTATGTCCGGTATGTTTCGGTAGAAGCCATTGCGCAGGGGTGGCATGATGACCCCAAAACACTGCCATTATTGAAAGATTGGGTGGTAAATGATAAAGATAATGCTGTCCGGTATGCTGCGGTAGAAGCCATTGCGCAGGGGTGGCACGATGACCCCGAAACACTGCCATTATTAAAAAACAGGGCGGTAAATGATGAAGATAGTGCTGTCCGGCGTACTTCGATAGAAGCCATTGCACAGGGCTGGCACGATGACCCCGAAATAATTTCTTGGCTTAAAAAAATTGAAAATGAATAAATATTCACAAAAATCTACTTTGCCAGGTAAATCACAAAAGGTTTAACATATTTTCGTAAAATAGTATTCTACAATGAAAAATGTTGGATTACTGTTAGAAAGACAACATATACACTTGGGTTTATTAGCGGTTCTCCTGGCAGGAATATCTATTCTTGTTAAGACCGGCAAATTCATGGATGGGGAAATTCTTGGTATCGATACTGTAACATGGTTCGTACTTGCCATCGCCATTGCCATATTACACCAGGTCTATGTATTGTTCTGCTGGCGGGTACAACTGCATTATTCACTGATCACCAGGTTATTTGGCTGGAACGGATTTACCTATTATTCAACTGGTTTTTTCATACTTGCAATATTAAGGATAATTTTCGTAATACTATTGGCAGTTTCCAGCAGGAATACCTTGCCTGTGGACCAGTTCATATTGAACATCATGGCACTGGCAGTCACACTGCCGGCCGTGTATCTATTTTATTCTATTGGCAGGTTTTTTCCCTACAGTCGTGCAGTGGGGATAGACCACTTCGACATGTCCTATCGAAATAAACCATTGGTAAAGAAAGGGATCTTCAAGTATTTCAAGAATCCAATGTATATTTTCGGAATAGCAATACTATTGATACCCGGACTGTTGTATTCATCAGGGGCAGCGCTGCTGGTAGCTTTATTTAGCCAGATCTACATCTGGGTCCATTATTATACGACTGAGAGACCGGACATGAAAAGAATTTACGGTGCCGGTTAGGACATATTTCCATTACCTGAAACCTCATGTCCAGTCAGTACAGGCTGGGTTCACAGGGTTTTGATCGTACACAGGACGAATGTAATTTCGTGGCATACGGATATGGATAATATCGCTGGTTATCAATTTCTCAGACCAACAGCGGCAGAGTATTATTTTTCCACAAGCACACATTCATCACATCTGTTCTTCCCGCAATACTGTTTACCATATTCCACAATCAGGGCATGGTATTCTTTGAACATCTCAGTATCGTGTTTAAGTTCCGACTCGAACTTCTCCTGGAGCGAACGGTAGCTGCCACTTAAACCCAGGCATCCCAGTATCCTGCGGGTATAGGCATCGATCACGAACTTGGGCTTGTTAATAGCATAAAGTATAATGCTGTCAGCGGTCTCCTCCCCCACACCATCAAGTTCAAGCAGGTCCTTTCGCAGGTCTTCCACCGGCCTGTCGTACATAGCATCACCATGCAAGGAAAAATATCGGGCCAGGTTCTTGAGCCGCCTGGCCTTCTGGCGGTAGAAGCCTGTACACCTGATCAGTTCTTCGAGTTTTAGGGTATCTGCACAGGCAAGCCTGTCTGGGTCCAGCAGGGAATGTGATTTCAGGTTTGAGATGGCTTGTTCTACATTACTCCACCGGGTCTGCTGGGTCAGTAGTGCTCCAACTACCACTTCAAAGGGTGTATCGGCCGGCCACCAGTGCTGGTGTCCAAGTACAGACAGCAGTTTTTCATATATCAGACGCATTTTATTTCCTATTATTCTTTTTTCAGGTTAATGTAAAGGTGATTCACCGGCAAATAAATCTATATGTCCTAATCAAGGATAAGAACGTCACCGACCCTGGACTTCGCTTCGTAGTCGATTTTCAATTTTCTACCGTAATTGACACCAACAGCAAGTGAGATTAGAGCACTTGTTTCTCCAGTTACTTTCTCCAATTACTATTGTTTCATAGATTTCGTTTTGAATCTATTTTTGCACGCTCGATACTCTCCTTGAGGTCAAGATAATAGTATAACGCAAGTTCATTCTTTTGATAAACGCAAAATACATATGTCATCGGCTAAGAGTAATATTGTAATGGAACACGGATTGCATGGATGAGACGGATGTGCACGGATAATAAATAAATCCGTGAAAATCTGTCAAATCCGTGTCATCCGTGTTCGATTTAAATTAAATTGGAGAATCGTATGAAATCATTGGTCTTTTGGAAAATAATACATACCGACTCTGTCAAACTCCTTAACCGATGACCAATGACGCAAAATATGATGCAAGGGATGCAGACCGCTGAACACTAAGAAACCCCTGACAGACTTACACTAACATTAAATTATATTCCGGCATATATCTATTAATATGGAGTACGCCCCCTACCTTTTCCCTGTCATCGGGTGCCTGATAGGATACTCAACCAATTATATCGCAGTAAAGATGCTCTTTCGGCCCCACAAGCCCATAGGCATCGGACCCTTCAAGATACAGGGTCTGCTCCCGAAGCGCAGGAACGATATTTCAGAAAGTATTGCAGCCACGGTAGAGGATGAACTAATCTCAATGAAAGACCTTACCAAGGTGCTTAAAGCACTTGACCTGGGGCCAGAGATAGATAAGATGGTGGACGGTTTTTTTGAATCATCCGAGTACAATGGAAAAAGCGAGATACTTGGCAAGATAAATACTACGATCAATGCTTACCTGCACTCCAGGGTCAAGAAGTCAGTCAATGCCAATAAGGACGAACTAATCAATGAATTCATTTGTGAGATCGAAAGGAACGTGGACTTCAAGGACATCATAGTAAAGAACATAGAATCCTATGACCTTGACCAACTGGAGGATATAGTACTCAGGGTATCCTCAAAAGAACTGGGATACATCACCATTATTGGCGGTGTCCTGGGATTTCTGGTGGGCCTTATCCAGATGGTCTTTTACCTTGGAAAATAAGGCCGGGAATAATTAATCTGCCGAATCCTGGCCTCGTTCATCTGATAATTCTATAGCTATTTTCTTTAAGGTCATGTACTCTTCAAAAGTAGGTTCTTCCTTTTTATTGATGGCCTTCAATCTGTTTATTTCGATGCCACTACTCTTGCTTATGTCCTCGTATGTAAACCGGAAATTATGAATCAACTGCTTGATATAACGTTTGGTCCTTGTCCTGATCCTTGATTTATCCTTATTATCCTTATTATCCATAGTATTACACCTATATTATTAATGATAATTAAGAGGTCTGTATTGTTAGTGGGATTATTTAATTTATTGCTTGTCAAGGGGTTATCATGAACTCTGTATACTGTTTAAAGATTATGCGCACCCGTGGTTCCTATCCTGCTGCTACCGACCTGCCCGAATTCCATTAGAGCACTACCGTCCCCCAGCGCAAATACGGTATCCCCCAGCATGGCCATACTGGCCAGTCCGCCAGCGGCTTCCACTGCTTCAATGGCATCTGCAGCTCTTGAACTGACAAGTCCTGTATCAAAGGCAAAATCCCTTGAAAGGGACATGAAATGCTCAACCCCTGGCCGTTTGAGCATTCCCTTCAATGCCCGTTGGCCCAGTATATTGATCTTCTCCATGGTTTTCTCATCCTCCAGCACCGATGAGGTCGATATCTCACCCATGCATACCCATGACACTTCCATGGCATCTACCGGCACTTTTTTGACCGCGCCAACCCCGGGTGCCCCTGCTGCTGTCCGGATAACCAGGCCACCCGTATACTGTCCTGTCACATCCCCCATCCCTGTCCTGTTCACCACTTCCGCAGAATGGGCCACAGCAGCCGCCTGTTCCATAGTAAGGCCCTGCCCCTGGTCGGCATTTACTGCCAGGGCAGTTGCCAGCGCAGCCGCACCGCTCACCCCGAAACCATAACCCAAAGGAACATCTGCCGCAAGGTCAACGACACATTGGGAATGCCCGGCACCAAGCAGTGATTCGACCACATACTCAACGGTGGGCAGGTCTATCTGCTCACCATTTAATCTTATAAGCGCCCCTGAACCTGTTATATCGGGTGTACTGGTTTTACTGGTTGTATCGGCTGTATTGGTTGTACCCATTGTACCTGTTGTACCGATTATTACTCTTGCCGTCACTCCTGTTTCAAGACACAGCCCGCAGCCAACCGAGCCAGCCTTAACAGGGTCCGGGTCGGGCTTTGCTGCAAAAAAACCAGTGATATGAGCCGGTGCAAATGCCGTTGCAGTCATCCATTTACCTCTGTGAACCTGTCAAGAACAGCCCCTGCAATGACCTGTTTATCCCCTGTTACCGGACCTGTCTCACCACCCGAGCTATCCAGTATATAGACAGTATTATCCCGGGTTCCCATTCCGCCCTTTCCCACATCATTTGCCACTACCATTGAAAGACCATACTTTTCCATCAATTCCTTTGCGCTTGCAATAAGCCCGTCCTTGTCCAGATTGGCTTCTGCCTTGAAACCGATGATATTCAGGTCAGGATACTGTTCCCTGACCTTGCGCATCAATTTGGGAGCAGGTCGAAGAGTTAATGTAAGTGCTTCCTGGCCCGACTTGATCTTATGGTCCACAGGCTCAAAAGTATAATCTGAAATTGCCGCAGAACTAATGAAAAGGTCGCAGCCCTTCTCCATCTCATCCAGCACACTGCGGGTCATGTCCTTTGCTGACACCGCTTCTACCTCAGTTATGCCGTACAGCCCCTGCGGCCTGGGATGCACCAGTGTTACATCCGCACCCCTGCGGAATGCCTCCCTGGCCAGTTCCACACCAGTTCGGCCCGATGAGCGGTTGGTAAGCACCCTGATGGCATCGATACGTTCCATATTCCCGCCGCCTGTGATCACCACCTTCCTGCCACCCAGGCTGCCGTCTCCCAGTATTCGCTGCACCTCCAGTACTATATCCTCATTAGCTGCTATTTTGGCGGTATTCTCATCAATGAGCGGGTCCATGAGCCGTACTCCCATGCCTTTTAGTCTCTCAATGTTTTCCCGTACTGCAAGGTGATTATACATTGAACCGTGCATTGCAGGTACAACAAGCACAGGTATGCCGCTGCCTATGGCTGTGGTGGCGAAGGTAGTAGGCGGGGTATCGTCGATACCAAGTGTCATTTTGCTGATAGTATTGGCAGTACACGGCGCTACCAGCAGCATGTTGGCAGTGCCTTCCTCGCCACAGTACTCCACATGTTCCACAGCGCCTGTAATCCTTGTTATGACAGGGTGTCCGGTGGCGTAATGCAGTGCATCGGGATGAATTATACCCTTGGAGGCCTGGCTCATCACCGCCCTGACAGTGGCACCGTGGCGCACAAGTTCCCTTGCCAGTTCGATGGTGCGTACGGCTGCAATGCTGCCTGTAACTGCCAGTACTATAGTCCTGTTCTTCAGGGTGGCGGATAAAGTACCGGTCAGCAGAAGGGTTGGGTGGTTGTTCATAGTCACCTGATTTGTCTGGTTGACTATTTAATGTTTTGATGACACCCCATCAAAGATGGCCAGCTTCACTTATCAGACCCGTTGTTATCTTCCATACCCCTGCAGATCAGAAAACCCCGGGCACGCTCTGTATACCGGTATTCATTGACCTTGTTCCAGAACCGTTTTGAATGGTCAGGATATACCAGGTGTGTCATCTCATGCATGATCACATAATCCAGTACCCAGATCGGCATTTCTGCAAGCTTGTGGGAGATGCGGATGGTACCCTTTGCAGGTGTACAGCTACCGCTTCTGGTATTTTGGTTCGTTACATACCTGATGGAATTTATACTCAACCGGCCGCCGAAATACTTGTTATTGAACTCATTGAATCGCTTTTGGAGATATTGGTCATCATTAAGTTCTTTTTTTAAGCTTTTTTTCTCTACCTTTGCTTTTATTTTTTCAATCCACTTTGCCTCTTCCTGTTCGCTCAATCCGGCAGGGAGATATATCTTAAGTTTATTCCCGTCCTGTCTTGCCTGGATAGTTTTCTTACGCCGGGCGCTGCGGATTATTTCAATGGTAGGGTCTTTGTCAGTCATGCTAATGGCCATATATTGTTACATATATTTGACGTTATAACGGCAAAATAATTAATTATTTTTCCATCATAACAACACCATAGTTAAAAACCAAACAAATAAAACTTACTCATTGCACTATTTGCAGTAGCAATATGTTTAAAAACAATATCTCCCACTACATTTATTTATTTATTACCGCAAAGTATGCATAGAACGCAAAGTGGTCACATGATATTTGATGTATATTATGTTCTTGCTGAAATATTTATGTTAGTGAATATCTGACCATAATAATTGGTAATGTCCTAGAATAGACCGCATAACTTATTTCCTATAATATCCATTATTATTTTAGTGATATTACATGGCTAGACCTCGAAGTAAAATCGATATTACATGTCAGAATCCAGAATGTAAATATTTTTTGGTAGAGTCC
>Ga0255420_10316_pt2 | contig 11022 bp, 10 predicted proteins | sample ANMaggSeSYBR02I3_FD_182630 | JGI IMG/M metagenome (GOLD analysis project Ga0255420, IMG submission 182630) | Sediment cell enrichment communities from methane seep in Santa Monica Basin, California, United Staets - ANME aggregate JGI... | ecosystem: Environmental > Aquatic > Marine > Cold seeps >...
CCTAATACAGAACATGTTAGTTTTTTTTGTCAATAAGGCCTTTATAGTTTTTTATAAAATATTCTTTGCTATAAATATTTACATCATCAATATTTCGTAACGAAACCCCGGTATATTCCGGATTGTAGGTTTTTAACAATTCTAACAGATCATCGATGCTTTGTAAAACAAGGTCAAAAATTTTTATTTCATAATGGGGCAATTTGTTTTGTAAATAGGCTGATATATACGATAAGCCTAATGGATAAACAGGGTATGGGACTGTGTATTGATTAGCTGATATTAGTAGTATTCTTTTCTTGTTCATCGCGGGTAAAAAATTGTCAGAATAAAGACTTCGCAATAATAGACAAATTTTAGCACATAGTGATTCCTATGGTCAGGGCAATCGGGTCTAATTTCAGAAGTCTGACTGCATTTCATTTGCAAACTGAAATGAGCAAAGGGTTGTCGAAAAAAAATCAGTGAATCACATCCATTATTCTTTCAACGCATTAACAACATCTTTCTTGTTTCTGCAAAATTGTTTCCTACTTGCAATTTGTAGAAATAAACACCGCTTGTAACTTTACTTGCTTCAAAATTAACAGAATAAATATTTGCTTTCTGAAATTCACTCACTAAGGTTTGAATTTCTCTTCCAAGCAAATCGTATATTTTCAAAGTAACAAAATCTGAGTGTGATATTGAATAAGCGATTTTTGTTGAGGAATTAAAGGGATTTGGATAATTTTGATAGAGAAAGAAATTAGCTGGCCTTTCGCTATTAATCTCCTTGTAACCACTATTAACGGTGCCGGGAGTTCCATGATTTATAGATGCAACCCAATTTTCAGCAAGAACATTGTCCAGAGAAGGATTTATTAGTTCTAATGTTGGCCCGTTCCCATCTGGTTCAGTCGGCCAGGGGGAAATATTATCATAAATAAATAAGTCAACTATAGTTCCTACTGAATTGTATAATCTTATTAATTCGCCTTCACTACTCAAACCAAAATCTAAATCTCCAACGCAATTAGTGATATTTGGAAATAAAGCATGAAAAGCAGATTTGTTTTTGCACAGTACAAGGTAACCCCCCGGGTCAATAGTGGTATTATTCGAAATGACAAAAGTATGATTATCCTCTCCATCTTTAAAATACCAATATGAAAGATCAACCGGAAAGCTTTGAGGGTTATGCAATTCTATCCAGTCTTCAGGATTGAAATCATCGGCAGAATGATAGTTAATTTCATTAATAACAATATTATATGTTTCAACATGGAAAGGGAAATATTCATTGCAAGATTTATAAACTAATGTATTTAATGTTGGTGAAAGTATTTTAACGGTATCACCGATATCAATATCAAAAAATAAGTTACCAATTGCTTGGAATTGACCAAAGTAATGATTTGCAAGAGCTTCGCTGGTTGTAACAATAAGAGTGTGATAAGGGTTAAGAAACGTGTTTTCCGGCATAATGAATTTTTTGAAATAGTCTCCGGCCTGCAAGTAACAGTAAGATAAGTCCAGTTCATTCGCAGAGGAATTGTGTAGCTCAACAAAATAATCACTACCGATATTATAAATATTTCCGATTTCTAAATATTGATTAACATCTTGAGGATTGACTGTTTTATTTAATGCGAATGTATTAGTTCGTACACAATTGACATAAAAAAACCCATTTCCCGGATAATCAAAATCTGATGCTGTAAAACAGAACGGGAATAATCCTGTACTTTGATTTGAAAATGTAATAGAATTGGCATAAACTAAATCCCCGGCCTCTCCATCATCATGGTTGCCATCATCGAAAAGTTCTAAGGTGTCAACATTATAAGAACTGCCCCAATGATAAAAATCTAAATCAGGTATAAGTTTTACAAAAACGGATTGTGGCTGTTGAGATGTAACTCTGAAGATAACATTTGGGTTGTTTTGATCAGGGTAAGAATTTGAACAAAAGAAATCGGATAGAGAAATTCGCTCAAAATAGGTAAATCCATCTAAAAATGAGTGTCTTGCAGATAAGAAATCATGCAGGCGCTGAATCTCATAGTCAAATTCCTGATTACTGCATATTATAGAAGTATCTTGATAAACATCGTTTTTTATATAGTCAAAAGTTGAATCAATTTCTAAATTCAGATATGAAAATCCTTCGGTAATAATCATATTGACTTTCGCCCAAAATTCATTTCTCCATGTTTCATTTTCCATTAATCTTTGAAATAGTATTTGATTGTCCAAAACACTTCCGGTATAAAATTGTACATACGAAGAATGATAATTTCCTTCCCAGCTATTCCCAAAAGTTGCGTCATTATCCCAGGGGAAAATTTCATAAACATCTAAATCCTGATTAAAATAGAGAAATAAGTTTTTTGAAAAACAATCGAAGCTGACAATAACAAATTCGATAGCAAAGTAATTCAATATATTGTCAACCTTGACTTCATCACCAATTGAAGCTTCAAAGTCTTGATTTGTCCAGTACATGATTTTACTAAAAAGTAATTGAATGTCAGTATAATCCAAATCATTACCAATTTTCTTATCCCATTGATAAAAATATGAATTATATTTTACTAAAGGAGCCATATTCGCTCCATGATCTTTGGCCTTATACATGTTATCTGACGGGCGGTTATTTCTTTCCAAAAAACTTTCATCCATTTCTTCTATCTGGATAAAAACACCCATATATACATCGTTCACAAAAAAACTAACATGTTCTGTATTAGGGGCAGGATAATCTAAATATTGGAATAATTTCATCGCCAGATAATTTCTCATCAATGATCTATCCCGATACTCAGCATTTAAGTTTATTTCTTCGACTCCAAAAATGTTATTGTCATTATTGAATTTTATTTTCCAACTTTTTTTGGGGAGATTTCGTGCAGTGCCACCACGGAATCTTATTTCACAATCATATTGGTAGTTGCCAAATGAAAATGTAGCGGGGAAATAATCATTTGTCCATGGGTCATCATATAATTCTTCTAAAAACTCCGTATCAATTTCAAGAATGTAAACAGGTAAAGCCAACTCACTTTTTTGCGCAAAAAGACTTCCAAAAACAAGAGTCAATATTGTTACAAATAAACATGAGTGTTTCATATAAATGTTATTTATCTATCTCTTTTTAAATAGATTTGTTTTTTGTTGTAATGCAAATTTATGAATTTTCATATAATAAAAACTATTGAAACCTTAGCTGGAAACTTCCCCCCAAAAATCATAATAATTAAACCATTGTTCAGGGTATTTATTTATGATATTTTCCAGTTCGAAAACATATTCCTTGATTATTTTTTCTAAAACAGCATTTCGTTTTATTAAATTCGGTGGATATTCATATTTTTTTGCAGGAGTAGCATAAAAGTGATAGTGGGTTTTAGAATCTTTCATTGCAAAAACATACGAAACAGGAGTATTGAATTTTACCGCGAGATAAAAAGGCCCTGTCGGGAAAAGTGCTCGCCTGCCAAGAAAATCACAACTAATTGTTTTACTGCCTTCTACAAATCTATCACCATGAATACAAACCAATTCATTATTATTTAATGCTTTATTGATTTCAAAAATATGGGAATAGTCATTTTTAATTACGATGATATTTACATTTTGATTAATCAGAATTTTTGTAAGGTAGTCTTTTATTCTTGCATGCTCGGCATCAAACATTACAATGTTTATTTTAGTTTTCAATCGTTTGAGCAGATGCCCTGCTATTTCAAAGTTACCTACATGTGCGCTAATAAGCAAGCCACCTGATTTGGCTACCACCATTTCGATAAGATGGTTTTCTCCATCGAAATCAAAAGTAAAATTGGTTTTAAACCCGGCTAATATTGCAATCTTATCAAGAAGAACCTGCCCGAAAACAAAATAACTCTTATAAATTTTTATTAAAGAATTAAATAAATTGTTGTGTAAAACTTTATTGAAATAGAACAGAGAAAAGCGAAATGATTTTGGAGAAAAAAGAAAAAAATAGAGTGTAATAAACCTCAGAAAGAAATAGGTAACCGGCAGTCCGGTATATTTTAAGATTGTTATAAAAAATTTATAACCAAATAGCCCGCCGCGTGTTTTTCCTTTCCATGATGACACACTTAAATTATTTGTGTTTGATTAAATAATCGTAAATATAATCATAAAGGTCTTGTAATGTTTTAACATCGGTCATTTCTTCACCTTTAATTTTAAAACCAAATTCTTTTTCAATAACAACAGCAATGTCAACAAAATCAAGACTTTCTATACCTAAGTCTTCTTTAAGCCCTGCAGTTGGTGTAAGCTCTTCCTCAATTTCAAGTTCATCAACTAAAAAATCATTAATAATAGTAGCAATTTGTGCTTTTTCCATCCGGCAATTAAATTAAATATAGAGCCTGCAAAGGTAATTATATTTTACTATTTATTTTTAAAATTTTTTAATAATTAAAGATGAATTTGTGCCGCCAAAACCAAATGAATTTGATAAGAAAGTGTTAAATTCTTTATTAATAGTTGTGTTTGCTATATTTAGTTTTTTCGAAAATTCGTCGGGGTTTTCAAAATTTATATTCGGGGCAATAAATGAGTTTTGCATCATAATAATTGAATATACCACTTCGCTAGCTCCAGCCATCCACATTTCATGGCCTGTCATTGATTTTGATGAAGATACAAATGGGTTGATATTCTTAAATATTTCGGTAATAGCTTGTGCTTCGTTTGCATCGCCCAATGGTGTTGAAGTAGCGTGGGCATTAATGTAATCAATAGATTCCGGGCTTATATTGGCATTCTTCAATGACATTTCAATAGCCCGTTTTGGCCCGTCAATATTCGGGACGGAAATGTGGCTTCCGTCAGAAGAGAAACCATAACCGATGACTTCCGCTAAAATCGGGGCGCCTCTTTTTACGGCTGAATCATAACTTTCGAGTATGACGGTTGCAGCACCTCCACTTGGGACTAAACCGTCCCTGTCTCTGTCAAATGGCCGGGATGCTTTATCAGGTTCCGATTCCCGGATTGAAAAAGCGCCTAATGCATCAAAACTACTGACACTAAACAGGTTAACTTCCTGTGCACCTCCACAGATAATACTATCCTGATACCCATGTTTAATTAAAAAATAACCCATACCTATTGAGTGAGACCCACTTGCGCAAGCTCCGCTCAATGTGAAATTTACCCCTTTTAATTTAAATATTACTGACAAATTCATTGTTACGGTAGAGTTCATCGATTGAAACACAGAACCTGAACCAACAAGAACCGTATCCCTTTTTTCCCTGATAATATCTGCCGCATCAATTACAGGTATTGAAGAACTATCATTTCCGTAAATTATGCCAAATTCATTTTTGTCAAAATAATCCTGATCAAGTTTGGCATTCTTTATAGCTTCAATAGTAGCCATATAAGCATATTCACCCTGTTCAGCCATACCTACGCGTGAGCGTCTGTCAATTAAACCTTTTAACTTAGGGCGTTCTAACTTTCCTGTCAGCCCCGACCTGTATCCAAAGTCCTTTCTTTCCTGATCCAGAACTATCCCTGATTTTCCGTTATATAAGGATTCTTTAACTTCATCAAGATTCTTCCCGATAGTAGAATAAATTCCGATACCTGTAATAACTACTCTGTTCATAAATACTTTTTTTCTTCAACACTCATATATTGCAGTCTTTGTTTTGTTCATCACTTTAATAAAATATGGATTTGTTAAAGTTTCTTCAGTCATAAGGTCAACATCTCTTTTTAAAATTTTCTGTAAAGCATATAATATCTTAAAATAATTTTCTCCGTATTCAATTGGGCCTATATCTTTTTCAAAAGAAATTAAAAAATCAATATCGCTTTCATCTTTAAAACTTTCTGTACAAACAGAACCAAAAACATAAGCCCGCTGCACTTTATTTTCTTTTAATAATCGTTCAACATCAGGAAGTTTATTATATAATATAGGTTGTATCATTATTGAATTTTACTTTTTACAAAGTTATAATGTTTTTTGTTATTTTTATAAATCAACCTGGAATTTAATGGAAATTATTGGAAATTGGAATTTATGTATATAACCCTCCATTAACCGATATTACTTCACCGGTTATATAAGAGGATTTTTCAGAAGCAAGAAACCCGACAACTTCCGCAACTTCTTCGGGATTTCCAAATCTGGCGAGTGGAATAAGCCGCTTAAATTCCTTTTCATCCAAATCCTGTGTCATATCTGTTTTGATAAATCCCGGTGCAACAGCATTTACAGTTACTTTCTTTTTCCCTATTTCCTGTGCCAATGCTTTAGTTGCTGCAATAACTCCTCCTTTAGCTGCCGAATAATTAATTTGTCCCGGCAAACCCTTTATTCCCGACAATGATACAATATTTATGATTCTGCCATGTTTTTTTATTAACATGTCATTTAAGAGAGTTTTTGTTACATAGTAAAATGCATTAAGGTTTGTATCTAATACATCAAACCATTGCTTTTTCTCCATCCACATAAGTAAGGTATCTTTTCGTATTCCTGCATTATTTACCAATACTTCAATATATTCATTCTCATGCTGTTTTTTCCAGTTTTCTAAAGCGGCTTCAACTTCATCAGGTTTTGATACGTCGAATTGATTAAGTTCACCTGAACCTCCTGCTTCTTCAATCAGTCTGAGAGTGATTTCAGCTTCTGCAATATTTGCACGGAAATTTATCAAAATATAATAACCCATTTCAGCGAGCTTTAAACAAATTGCCCGGCCAATTCCTCTTGAACCTCCTGTTATTAAAGCGTATTTCATTATATGCGTTAAATTTTTATTAGTATTTAATAATTTTTACCACAGTGCATGTTTTATTATCAACAATCAGGTGAGCTATGTATATTCCCGGCGGACATTCTGTTTTCTTATAACTCTGCCCATTCCATAATAAATTAGCTGTACCCTTGCTTTTTTGTATTTTTTGTTCGTAAATTAATTGTCCTTGCAGATTATGTATATTCAACGATATTACCCGGCATTTTGAATTATCAATTTTAAATTCAACGTGCTCTGTAAAAGGATTTGGACGGGCTGAAATTATGAGTTTAGAAATTAAATGGACGTTTGTTGATACTAAATTGGAATCCACAAAATGGCCTGTACCATCATTCCAGAGCAGTCGTGTATGGCTCCTTGTTGGATTTTCATACCCTGTTACAAGTAATTCCGGTAATCCGTCGCCATTGAGATCACCTGAGTATATATGTTCAGTAATACCGGCATCATTTCCCATATATATTTGATCCAACAATGCAAAACCATTATTTTGAGTGTTTTTTAATATATATATGGAATCAATGCCACTTCCACTACTACTTCTTGAAATACAAGCAAGGTCAGGATAGTTATCTTCATCTAAATCAGATACGACATCAACGCGTGTACCTTCTTTTTTGTTTATGTATCCATTATCAACAAAATTTTCGCTACTTATGTTTTCGTAAAATAAGTATTTTCCATAATTTAGAATTGAAGGTTTATTAAACAAAATGTCATTATCTCCATCCAGATCAATATCAATAATTGTATTATAAACCCATAATTCACTATGGTCAAATAAAGTGTCAAAGGCAAATCCAATACTATAATTATAAGCAATATAATTACCAGGTTGAGTATTTGAAGAAGATACTAATATATCATACCTGTTATCGTCATTTAGGAAATCAATATTAAGAGTTTCCGTATATTCGGATTGATGTACAAACTCATCTGTAAATGTACCGTCTCCGTTATTATATATTATCCCCCAGCCATAAGGAGATAAAAATGTATAATACAGGATATCAGGATATCCATTATTGTCCATATCTTTAACATCTTCAATTCGTATGTTATCATGATCATGAGGAATAACATAAAAGTTCTCATTAAAACCACCTGTACCATCATTTAAATAGTACTTTAAGCCACCACCGGAACCACCGGTTATAATATCAGGATAATTATCAACGTTGACATCGCTACAAAAAATCAAAACAGCATTAACATAAGGCAAATCAATCCTTTCCAAACTTCCATATCCTTGGTTATTTAAAATTACAATTGTATCAGACGAGGTACCTATAATAATATCATTATCACCATCAAGGTCGTAATCAGAAAATACTGCACCATAAGGCAGATAAGGCAGATTAAATATTTGAGCATTACTTAATAAAAATGAAAATTGAATTAGAAACACAATAGAAACTAATCTAATCAAGGATAAAGTTTCTATTGTAAAAGTCTTAAATAAATTCATTTTCAATATTTTTGATTTGAGCAATAAAATTAATAAAAAAAAATTGAATACCAAATTATGCAAATAATTACTTTTTATTTTTTGTAGTATTCTTTAAGTAATCAATAATGTTTTGAATGTCCTTGTATTTTGGTGTGTCTTCCTTAAATTTTGAAATAATTTTCCGTAAATCCGTATAAGTTGTTTTCGACTGTTGCGATAATTTATCCTCTATTTGTAAGTAATCAATTGCCTGGAGAATTGCAATAAATTCAATTGCAATTACCTGATAAGAGTTTTCAATTACTTTTTTAGTAATTAATGAAGAATTTGTTCCCATACTTACAATATCCTGGTTATCATTATTATTGGGAATACTATGGATATACATAGGGTTCGATAGAGTTTGATTTTCAGCAACAGTTGAAGTAGCTGTAAATTGTATACCCTGTAAGCCAAAATTCAAACCTAATTTTCCAAGATTTATAAAAGGCGGCAGTTTATTATTTAGTTTGTCATTTAACAGATAGTTTAACTGCCGTTCGGCCAACATTGATAATTTAGCAACAGCAATTTTTAACTTATCCATTTCGAGCGACACATAATCTCCATGAAAGTTCCCCCCATGAAATACATTATTATTTTCACTATCAATTATAGGATTATCGCTGACTGAATTGACTTCATTTATCAGAACTTTCTCCGTATTTAAAACAGTGTCAAATACTGGCCCCAGTATTTGCGGAACACAGCGAAGAGAGTAATACTCCTGCACTTTCTCTTTTAATACTTCATCGCTTATATGATTATTGAAAAAGTAATCTTCTCTTTTCCTGATTAATTTACTGCTTTTTAAAATCGTTCGGAAAATTTCGGAAACCTTAATTTGCCCTTCGTGTAGTTTTGTACTATTTAATTCTTTTGAGAAGTGGTCGTCGAAAGATTCTACAATTTCATTAATCATTACAGAAGCCAATATTGTCCAGTTTAAGAGGTTCTTTGACAGAATAGTATTAATTATCCCTATTCCTGTCATAACAGAAGTGCCATTAATAAGCGATAAGCCTTCTCTTATGTGTACTTTGATTGGATGAATATTATTTTCAGCAAAAACTATTTTCGTCGGTAGAATTTTACCATGAGAAAATACTTCACCTTCGCCAATTAATACAAGGGCAAGATGTGCCAGTTGCACCAGGTCTCCGCTTGCACCAACTCCACCATGCTCAAATATTACCGGATATATTTCCTTATTAATCAAATCCTTTAACAGTACCACTACTTCGGGATGAATACCGGAATAACCTTTCAGAAGACTAATTAATCTGGCAATCATTGAGGATTTAACATCCGGTTCGGGAATGTGGCCTCCTGTACCTGAAGCATGACTTCTAATTGCATTGTATTGTAATTGAATCCGTTCTTTCTCATCAATTCTGTATTGGGCCATTGGGCCTAATCCGGTGTTGATCCCATAAATAACTTTATCGGTACTATATTTTTTAAGAAACTCAAAATTACCAGGAATATTTCGATAGGATGCGCTTTTACACTGGTTGAGTATATAAGTGGTTGTAAAAGAAAGTTATCTAACAGATTAGCTCCTGCAAAAGTAGCAAGTATTATTAGTGTAATAGAAAGGATATCGCCATACATTTCCATGCTCAAACTGCCGGTAACTCCGATAATTACACCTATTGTAGCTCCGATAATGGGTCCGAGATAAGGAATAATATTCATTAATCCACCAAGAAATCCAATTAGCAGCGCATTTTTTACACCCAAAATGTATAAACTAATTGATATAAGGGTCATCATAGATAAAAGCTCAAGCGATAGGCCAATAAAATATCGCGACAATAAATTACTTGTATCAGTAAGAATGGCTGAGGCTTGTTCTTCATATTTTACTGGTACAATCATCATTATAATATTCCGGAATAAATGTTCATCGCGCAAGAAAAAGAAAGTTAAAAATATTACAGAGAAAACTCCGAGAAAAAATGAACCTGCAAATCCGAGAACATTTTTAAAAATAGTTTCTGCAGATGTAAGGTTTACGAGATTTTCCAGTTCATTCGTAATTAAAATCTCAAGAGTCTGGTCATTATCAAGTATATTATAATTGAGGAGTATTTTTTCAAGAGATTGTAAATTATTCTCAACCTGTTTGCCGAGATAAGCAAAATCTATTGAGGCTATTATATTTGCCTGCCTTGTAATTACGGGTACGAATATTAGAAAAAACAAACTTATTAAGCCTATTAAAGCAATAAGGGCTACACCAGCACTAAGAGCATGTGGCATTTTATGTTTACTAATTTTTAGTTTATCAATTATTCTTACTAAGGGATGGCCAATAAATGCCAATACTGCTGCAATAAGTAAATATACAACAAGATTTGAAAAATACCAAAGAATATACGCAAGGATCAGAAATCCAATAATCCCTCCGATTAGTTTAAGGTTTTTATTCATTACTAATATGAATTTGCACAAAAATACAAATTTAATTTAATGCCTGTAATTAATTGTAAAGTTTGGGCAAACTGGCAGGGCAAACAGGCTTAATTTTTATTAACCCTAATCGCTTATCTTTGCATAATTATTTATTAAATTTTTAAAATATAATGAAGAAAATCATTCTAATAGTTATTTCGATTTTTGTAACTTTTGTTGCTGTCAGCCAAATAGTCGAATTATCCTCAATATTTTCATATAGCAATGATAAAACCTTCCAACCCTCTTTTGGTTATGGATTAACATATATGG
>Ga0255420_10325_pt1 | contig 10986 bp, 6 predicted proteins | sample ANMaggSeSYBR02I3_FD_182630 | JGI IMG/M metagenome (GOLD analysis project Ga0255420, IMG submission 182630) | Sediment cell enrichment communities from methane seep in Santa Monica Basin, California, United Staets - ANME aggregate JGI... | ecosystem: Environmental > Aquatic > Marine > Cold seeps >...
AGAGGTTCAAAATTTGCCTTAGCCCGGAAGGGTGCAGACTTACCGTTGGTGTTTCATTGTATGAACGGAAGCAAACCTATGTATGCAAGTTGTTCAACGACGCCGAAAGGCGAGAGACTTACAGACGCTTAATGCGTTAATAGGCTGCGTGTCGAGATTACAAAAGCAGTGATTAATATAAAAACTGCTGCCCGATAAGGGTTATGGAATGCTTGAGCCGGATGCGATGAAAGTTGCACGTCCGGTTCTTAGAGGGCTTGGGGCCGGCAACGGCCTCCGGCTACTCGGCCGAGATTAAACAGTATGAGGTGATGAAAAAAATCAAGATTTAAGGAGAATAAATACTAATTAAAGTTGGGCAGCTAAACAAATACATTTTTTTTATATTCGGAACTCTATAGAATCGGAAGTACTGTGTTAGTCAATATTTGATCCTTTTTATAATCCAACATCTACAAGCTAAATAATCCATCCATCACAAAACCCCAAAACAAAAATACCTCCCGAACCAATACATACCCTTCATACAACCACCATCCCGACCGGAGTCCACCCCATGCAAAAACTAACCCCTGCCATGCGCCAGTACTACGACGCCAAGCAGCAGTATCCCGATGCCCTCATAATGTTCGGATGGGCGATTTCTACGAATCATTCGGCGAGGATGCAGCCACCATGGCCAGGGAATTGGACATCACCCTCACAACCAGGGGCAAGGACAAAGAAGGCGAGAAGATGCCCCTGGCCTGATCTGACAACCTGTTAAGGTAAAAAAAAGCTATAAAGAATGTGAGTGTAATGTAGACCTCTTCACGGTTTAGCAGTATCAATATCATGAGTGATATGATTCTAATATGTACAGCATCCAGCGTAGTCTTATTAGCACTGTTCATATAGACATTTCCTAAGAGGTGTTATAAATCCGATGGATGAAAGTGCTTCGTTTGAGATGATAGATAAAATCATACAGCAGAGTATACGCCCTGATCTGAAAGCCGATGGCAGCGATATCACTCTGGTAGATTTCAGTGATGGGGTTGTGAAGATCGCCCTTGAAAAGAGCCGCGTCCTAGTCACATTCAGCAATTTCCTGGTGACCTTCAAAGTCAGGACCGGTTGTTCATGCGGCAGGTGTAAGGTACCAGCAATGGCTGTACAGGACGGTGTTTTGAAACGTTTGAAGGAAGAGATACCGGATATCAAAAACGTTGAAGTTGTTCATTAGTACCTTACTACCAGAGACCGCGTTTTTCGGTACAATGAAGTATGCAGCGTCTTGAGTTCTGCTCTTGCACCATCCGAGTTGATAAATACCATCGAATCGGGCTCATCACCGGGATGCTCTCGGTAGTCGTCTGCATCTCTGGCAGCCCGCCTGGCAAAGTCGCCCAGCAGGTGGCGCATGGTCGGTCGGTCTGCAGGTCTTGCGGCACCTTGGTCAGCGAAATGGTCAGCGACCGCCGCCCTGTGCCTCGCATAGATCCATGAATTCCCGGTTGTACATATCGCGGCGGGTGGCGTTGGTGATCGGGGCTGCGTACTTTGCCAGGACATCCGCCGACGTCACCGTCTGCAAGAGGTCCGCGTCCTGCAACTGTTTGACGGCCTTCCGTGCAGGATAATCCGCACCGATGGTCACCCAGCTCGCGCCGACCGGATCGAGGTTGCAGTTTATATTATGGGACCGTAATCATCTTATTATGCAGCAAAGGTTCAAGAATCTCTGATGCATGTAATATCTCAATTCCTATTATTTCTTTACTTGTATCCAATTCTATTACGACGCCATCCGCAACCTCAATGAATTCCTCTTCTGGCCCTTCTTTCATGAGAATATAAAGCGTATCGTTCCCCCCATCATAATTAACCTTTGGTTTTTCCTTTATTCCTTTTATCAAATCCATAATTTCATCCATCTCCCACTACTTATGCGTTTTTCCTTTTGACATTCCTTATAGTCAGAAACATAATATTCATGGCTCTTCCTGGATTCCAAGTTGGTGATTTTGAATTGAACAAGTAGCTAAATGCACAAAGTCGCTGGAACTATGGCGTCATTCTAGCATCTGTGTCAATAAAGTTAGACAGCCATACACTAATATCCGCATCGGCCACGTCCCTATACGCATCCTCAACAAGTGCAACAAAATCCCTCAGAATCTCAGGTCGTTTCACATCAGACTTAACTAAAGGAAGTTGTGGAAACTTTCTAATCAATTGCCTTGCTTCCTGAAGTTCTTCATCCGTAACATTTTGCAATTCCCTCACAAAATCATCCACATCACCCATAACAGTTTTGACATAATCCTCATTTTTAAGATTAGATAAAACAGCAAGAAGAGCCCCATATTTTGTCATTTCCTTAGTAGTTTTACTTCTCTCGGTACGCCTTCGAATATGCATTCTACTCCACCTATGGTTCAACTCCTCAAGCGCATTATGTCTAACCACATCTAAAATCTCCCCTTCATTATTCACAACATTCACAAACAGTTCATCCATGTGACTTTGACAATTTTTATATATCATTTCCGACACATTTTCCAAATCACCGCCAACCTTTCTACCCTCTCCCCTAATTTTCTTCATTGCCTCAATTGTATCTCTCTTGAGTTTAGCAGCATCCGTTGGCCGACTATTCTGTTCCTTCCCACTAAATTCGCGACTCACCCGCAACACACAACGAATTTCTTCAAACCACCTCCAAATATGTCCAACCGTACTGAAATACGATTTCACATCCTCGTCATCCACCAGTTTTTTCAAATACCCACCAAACTTCAAAACCACACTAACTCCAAAATTATGCATGGCATTCCACACCACAATCTTTCGGGTCATATCCATAACCTCCATCACACGATTCATCACCTCTAAATACGGTAGCACAAAAGGATAGTCAGACCTGCATTCTCTTGGATAAAGAATGTATTCCATTGCAAGCATGACCCCAATGCCACTACCTTAAGAAAACAATCCAATAGAATTAATAAAGTATATGTTCTTGGCATCTTATTATGTTAGCATAAAGATTCGTAAATTATTACGAACCCACAAACGAGGTGCCAACAATGTTCGATTCCATTCACAAACGGATTTCCCACCAGATAGGAGTGATGAGGAGGTGTTTTGCCCAATCAGAGGGTTTACCCTTCAGCGATGTCCTTTCTACTGAAACCATCCAGAACACTGTGGATGAAGAAGTAAGCAGTTATCGATACCGAATTTTTCCCCCCTATAGTTACTTTATGTGCTTTTTTGTCTCAAGTACTCAGTTCAGATCACTCCTGCCAAAATGCAGTAGCAAATCTGCTTGCGGAACGGGTGGCACAAGGCGAGCCACCCTGCTCATCAAACACCAAATCTTATTGTAATGCCAGATTTCGCCTGCCTGTAAGACTTGTCAAGAGATTGGTGCGTGAGACCGGGAAATTACTTCATATGGAGTCAGAGGAGGCTTGGAAATGGAAAGGTCGTTCAGTTATGCTTGTAGACGGAACGACGGTCTCAATGCCAGATACTCCTGAAAACCAGAAGGCATATCCACAACCAGAAAGCCAGAAAGAAGGTGTGGGCTTTCCAATCGCCCGTCTCGTCGCGATAATCTCATTATCTTGCGGAGCAGTCCTTGACGTAGCGATTGGGCCTTACAAGGGCAAGGAAACCGGCGAACATGCTTTGTTGCGCCAGATATTGGGCAGCATATCCGCAGGCGATATTGTATTGGGGGATCGCTACTACTGTTCGTATTTCTTGATTGTCCTGCTGCAGCAGTTGGGCGCGGACGCGGTCTTTCAGATCCATGCCCGTCGTAAAAGTGATTTCCGCCGAGGCAAGCGACTTGGTAAAAATGACCATACCATTATATGGAAAAAGCCAAAACAACGACCGAATTGGATGACTGAGATTATATACTGCCAAATGCCAGACACGTTGACAATACGCGAGATCAAAAGCAATAAAAAAATCATTACTACCACCCTCCTTGACCCAAAAGAAGTTACAAGAAAGGAGCTCGGTGAACTTTACACGAAACGGTGGTTTATCGAAGTGGATTTCAGATTTATCAAAACAGTTCTCCAGATGGATGTTTTGAGGTGTAAAACACCGGACATGGTTTGTAAGGAAATCTGGGTGCATTTGCTGGCGTATAATCTGATCCGAACGGTCATGGCACAAGCAGCGCATCGGTATGATGTTTCACCGCAGACATTGAGTTTCAAAGGCACGTTACAGCATTTAGATGCGTTTAAAAAGACGTTTTTGCACACTGACGAAAAACATTTTCCTACTATACATGGATATCTTCTGAAAGCTATTGCTATCCGTCGTGTGGGGAATAGATCCAGACGTAGTGAACCACGTGCCGTTAAACGACGGCGTAAACCGTATCCGTTACTCACTAAACCCCGAGAAGAAGCTCGTAAAGAATTATGTGGTGGTGGGGTATCTGCTTAAGGTAGTGGCATTAGGAGGAGATGTAGCTTTGACGATGCTTGAGAATGTCAAACAGAAGACCATTGAACCCATTATTCGAACAACTATTGCGCCGGGTACTCTTATTTACACAGATGAATACGACATTTATGGAAAGCTTACTAAAAGGGGATATCAGCATAAGACCGTTTGTCATAGTAGAGGGGAGTTTGCTCGAGATGAAGATAGGGGCGGCTTCTGTGAAGTGCATGTTAACACTATAGAAGGATTTTGGTCCTTATTGCGCTCTTGGTTGCGTCCCCATCATGGTATTTCACAAGAAAAACTGCCACTTTATCTGGGATTATTTGAATTTGTTCATAATGTTAGACGAAGAGGAAAGGCCCTTTTGAGTTCTTTGCTCAATTTAATCCTGAGCTAACAACTTGAAACTCAACTTTGGGGATTATATTTTAATCCAATAATCGATCGCCTGCGCCCCATTTCTGCCCCATCTGCCTGCATTTTCTCGCAATCATGAAATCCCCTCGTACGCCCAAAACCACTATCGAGCGACCCCATTATCACCTAACCAAAACCCGCCTTTTCTTGCCTATGTATGTGTAAGGTTTTTATGGAAAAAGAAGCATTTATAAGCAGTAAACTGCAATATTTCTTTACACACACAGATCCCGTAACGATGGCATGAAATATCCCGTGGCGCAAGCCACATGAGAAAAAGTATGGCTACCTGAAGAATGAGTTGGCGGAGATACTCAGAATCTTAAAAACCAGGGTGCTGCGGTACAATGTGAAGCTGGAACCTTACCCATACAACGTGGAATAAGTGCGAAATTGGACATGTTTCGAGGGGTCTACTGATAGCGGTTGTGGGGTGGATTTAGTCTTCGGTTTTTTGGGATCTGGTGGGTAATCGAATGGCTGCGGCTGTTTTTTGGGTTTCCAAAATTGAGTTGAAACACATTAAGAGCCATCTAATTATATTAGCAAAATGGTATATATAAACAATATGAGGGAGATATATTCTTGGAAATGTGATTATTCATCAAAAAGAAACCAAGTGAAACTTTAAAGATTTGATGGTATCATAATATTTTCCTTTGCTTGCTTTTCCTTAATGACCATATTCAAGCCCTATTTCTAACCACATAATAAAGTCATGATCCCATCCATACATACTCGGTCTGTAATAAGGATATAATGGAGTTCCTAGAGTTACTTGCTCCCACCATGAAGGCCCCGGTGGCCCATAAAGCATATACCCAATGTCACCCTTTAAGCTGGAACGAACAGCCTCAATTCTTCCTGTACGTGTACTTGTATCATCTGTGGAATTGCCCCATTCTATCCAGGGATTTACATCAGTAACCCAGTGACCACTAATACTTTGATCAGGTGTTACAAAATCATAAGTTCCTAAATTTTCAGGTGTTGTTACAAGAAACCCGCTTGAATCGTACACGGCTTGTTCATGGGCTCTTCGACCGACTCCTCTATAATCAATATTTCCTGAAACACCCTCACCGACATTATGTGCTATCGCTTCTCCATTGCTATCCCATTCACTTTCAACCAGTCCACTTTCTCTTTCAGGGATATCTGTACAGGTTTGATATCTGTTTCTGTTGTAATGAAGATATCTTTGTTCCGTCGAAGTCAAGCTATCCCAATATTCCTCGGTTATTACATCAGGATCAGCTGGAAGTTCATAACCACCGGGACCCTTCTGAAGCTCTGGTAACTCGCAAGATTGTTGATGAAATTTTTCTTGTTTGGTAGGAATATCATCAGGCACTATAGTAAGATCACAATCATGCATGCCATTAGGATCTATTTTTCTTATTGGATTATTTCTTACAAAACGATACGAATTTAATCCACTTATCAAGCCAATAGGATCACAGCTACACCACCTCCCCAACCACGGCGCATAATACCGCGCTCCGTGGTAGTTCAACCCGCTCTCCTCATCCCGCTCCTTCCCAGTATAGCGATACCGCTTCGGCGTCTCAGTCTTGTTGCGAACCGCCTGATACGAAGTGCTACCGTATGGATAATATTCTTCATAAGAAATGACCTGCGCCCCGTCATCCAGCTCCAGGCTGGCCGAGCCGAGATGATTCCCGAACTGGTAGCGTACCAGCTGGCGCGGTGCCCGGTCAACATCTTGCGTATCAATAGTGCGGGTTTCAACCATGGCTATCCGCTGCTTGTCATCCATAATGTGCAGCGTCTCGCGCTCCAAAACTATCCCACTGCCTTTGAGCTTTCGATATATCTCGAAACCACCGAGATATATACGCTCTTCGATCAAAGTGCCGCCATTCTTCTCCACAACCTTGCGGACGCGCTCGCCTGCAGCATCGTAGACATAGTAAGCCATTACATTACCTTTCTCCACATGGTGCAGTTGATCTTCAAAGTCCCACTCCATCTGCGATAGATGCGGCATTGAGGTCATGTTGCCGTGGGAGTCATGGGTGTATGGTTCAGGTATCGGTTGTTGGCCATTGGGGTGAACAACAGTTTGACTCAGGCGATTGTTATTTTTGTCTGTTTCAATAAGGCTCGATTCATTATAATCATAGGCGCGGATCCAGTTACCGTTCTGAGCCTTATGGTCAAAGCACAATATGTTCCCTACCTCGTCATAATCGTAGAACTCAAAATAATTGCGCATTGCCTGCCCGTCATTGGGATGTGCCAGATTGACCCTGAACTCGTCATTCCAGGTGGTCTGGGGTACTGATGCCTGTCCTATATGCTCCCGGCCATGGGACTGGATCAGGCGGTAGAGTGCATCATATTTGTAATCCGCATCCCGCTTCACTACCTGGCCGTTGAAATAAATTGTCTGCTGAGCATCGTCACGTATAATAGTAATGTTGCCGGCAGGGTCGTAAGTATAGAACAGATCTTGTAGAGGTTCTGTCCCGCGCATCGTGCGCAGGTTGGTCAGTCGGAATGTGAAAGGATCGTAGGTGTAGGTCGTTCGCACCCCGTTACCGTATTCAATAAGCTCACGCTGCCCCTTCGCGTTGTAGTCGATGTTAGTCACAAAATGCTGGGTGGCTGAGTCTGGGTCAAGCAGCCCTCCAGGTTCAGCATCTTGCTCCAGCCAGACATCTTCGCTCTCAAGCAGGTTCGCCTCGTTGTAAACAGGCTGAATAACATTGAGCTTTGTTCCGGCTCTGCTACTGTGAGGAGCGATAACCTGGATCGGGCGGTTGAGGGCATCGTAAGTAATGCTGCTGGTGAAGCTTTCGATCTCCAGTTGTGGATTGAGTGTCCAGTCAACCTGCGATATATAATCCGACAGCAATTGACGCGTACTGGTCAAAAGATTGCCCTTAAAATCGAAACTCTCACTGAAAACAACTCCTGCACCATCATATACTTTCCAGGGTTTCGAGCGGTGGTTGGTCATCTCAGGATCTGGCTTTGATTCACCATACTCACTCTTTTCTGCGAGAAATTCCACTCCATCGGTGTCGGTAACGAACAGTCCCACAGGGCGCTGCATGGCATCATAGGTCATTCGTCTCTGGAAACCGCGGCTGTCCCATGCGCGGATGGGGTTGCCAGCCAAATTATTCAGCATCCACCGCTCACCCGCTTCCATGCTGGCCTGGTGGATGGGGCTGCCAAGCATGTCATAGTCATAGCGCATCACACTGCGGTCCTTGGCGTCTATGACCTCCCGCTGGTTACCCTCGATATCGAACACAACCCGCGTGTTATACTTCTCCTCCACTATCACGGTATCACCGTTGGTACGGCGCTCGAACCTGTTGTGTGTCACTGTGAGGAAGGTGCGTCCCAGCGAATCGGAAAAGGCAATGCTGGGCGTATCGGCGTGAGGCAAAGTGCGGACTGCCGCTTTCTTCTCAGGATCCAATCCAGGCGTATCCTGCGGTGGATTAAGCGGATCCACGTCTCGCTGCTGCAGCCATGTTTCCCATGTATCGGGTTCCGGTGCGACCATCTCGAAGTATTTCCCAACATAGCCCGAGACATCGATATCTGTCCGTGGATCTGATGCGACAGTGTCATTCACATCCCATGTCTTCTGCCGCCATGGATCAAAAACCACTTTTTCGTAGGTGTTATTGGGGTGCAGGGTGGCAACAACCCGCCCGACCGGATCATAGAACAGGATGGGGCTTACGCCTACTTCTTTTTTGAACCTGAACTCGTGGGTATCGTCAAAGAAAGGCTCGTACTGTCTTACCGGCTTGCCCTTGTTATTGAAGATCGTCCAGCCGCTTCCCACCCAGCGCGGGTCAATCGGAACACCGTCAACATCACCAGGTTCAGCCTGTATTTTCATTTGAATCTCACGGTCAAACCCATCGGAATAGGAGAAGCTGTGCTGGATATTGGGCAATTGGCCCGGGTCAAGGTCTGCATCATGTGTCTCACGGGCAAGAGTATACACAACCACAGGCTGAGGTTTGGGATCATTGCAGGTCCGGTAATATACATAGAGGTCATAGACCAGCCGTGTTGTCGCTTTTTGAAGAATGTCGTATGGATCCGTCAGCGGGTCTTGAATATGGTTTAGAATTGTGATCTCGCTTAGATCCGGCATGAATCCAGTCAGAGAATCTCCTTTATTCTCACCGGATTTACCCATAACTGCTGTGCCGACCACCATACCCAATACGTCAAACGCTACAGCCGAGCGGTTTCCGTTCGGGTCTGTAACAAGCGCTGGTTGCAGCACACGGTAGTTGTTCGTATTGGTGATGTTGCCCTGTGCATCCCGCTCCCCGGCTGTGACTTTATTATGCAGCGGGTCTTCGGATTCCAGCATCAGCAGGTCATAACCGTCGTAGGTAAGGATCGCTTCCTGGTCAAACGGGTCCCGGAACCGGTGAGGCAGGAAGAAATGTTGCTGTGCAAAGACCAACTCCTGAGCAGAGGTGTCGTTCTTATCTGGCGAGTAAAATATCTGTCCTGAAGGGATCCACCAGTTGTCATCGCCCTCACTGTGGACATATCTGCCTTCGTTTTCCATGATCACATCAACTGGATATCTCACCCGGCCGTCGTAGATATGTGTGAGAAGATCCGGAGTGAATGCCAGTTTGTAGCTTTCATAAGGCAACGCCAGGGATTCAATCTGCCCCAGGGGCAAAAAACCTGTCAGGTCATTCGTACGGAACAGTGTACGCACATGCTCAATGGGTCGGCGGTAAGGAACGTTTGCCAGTGCGCCGGCTGCATCAATATCATCATAAGGAATGTCGTGCTCCCCGTCGCTTGCCGCCTGAATTTTGTTCAACATCTCGTTGAAGCGGAAAAGATTAGTCACAAGCGGCTCGTCAGCGTCAGGAAGCACATTCAGTATTTCATAGGTATGCGTCTCGTACGGCAGTGGTGTACGATAAGCATCGTCCTGTTTTATAGAATTAGTGAACTGGTTCTCAGTATAAGTTACCAGGGTACGCTTCTGTTTTATCCGGTCATCATCTGTGAGCAACAGATCAGGATCGTCATAGCGCCGTCCATAACCGATAGCAACCGACTGCAAGACATTGCCGAACTCATCCACTTCCAGCGTAATGGTATGGCTGACGCGTGGATCTACCAGCTTCTGACCATTGATGTCGTATAGCTTCCGCTCGTAATGGAAGTCAATCGTCTCTCGCGGGTGGGCGAAGAAGACCGCATGTCGGTTCGGTTCTCGTGGTTGCATCAGTTCAATGGTGTAGTTACGTTCCGAAACACTGTATGGACGGTCCTCTTCATTTGTGCCATCGAGGGCATAGATTTCCTGGCGCAGGATCGAACCTTTGAGGGCGCGACAGGCTTCCCGTGCTTCCTCAGCGGACAAGTCGAAAGGTATCTGTGTACCATCGGCAAGATGCATCGTATCAGGCAATATGGTGTCGTCAAGCAGCATGGTGCGCAGTTGCTCACCGCTCAGACCCGGTACGCCTTCGCTGAGGTCGGATTCACGATAGTATTCATCTTCAAACTGCTTCGAGATGCGGCTCCCGTCCAGGTATGCGCCGGTGTGGAACCAGGTCCTGGTCAAAACCGGCGGGACATGGGAGGCTTCGTCGATGTTGGTTGCAGATGGAACCTCGTCACTGGCGCTGAGTGCACTAAACTCCTCGGTGTCACACTGCTCAACCATACCAAAACCGCGAAACTCACGCTCTGTGCCATCGAAGTAACCGTGGTGATAGGCGTAGCGGGTGACAAATAGGTTCCGGCTGATCCTGTCATAAACCTCCACACGCTCGACTACATGCACAGGGAACGGTATACGGGTGATCCAGGGTTTCCCAGCTTCCCGGTCCTCTATATAGAATTTGGTGGACGGAGCGTAATGCACCCGGGTCTCTGCACCCATATTGTTCTTTGAACTAACCAATAGATGTGGTTTCTGTCCTCCCATTAGGTCGATATATCTCATCTGTTGTTGTGCATCCCCTGGTAATGGAGACGACCACACAAGACAGGCCGTGCCGTTGCCCATAAGGTCTGCCACCATCACCGAAGACAGGTTGTCAACATGAGGGAACTGAGCCAGCGTTT
>Ga0255420_10326_pt1 | contig 10981 bp, 10 predicted proteins | sample ANMaggSeSYBR02I3_FD_182630 | JGI IMG/M metagenome (GOLD analysis project Ga0255420, IMG submission 182630) | Sediment cell enrichment communities from methane seep in Santa Monica Basin, California, United Staets - ANME aggregate JGI... | ecosystem: Environmental > Aquatic > Marine > Cold seeps >...
TCCTGCCTGCGGTTGTAAGTGAATAGATCTGCCGCGCAGGTCCTTTTCCTTCTCCGTATTCAAGGGCGCTTTCCAGCCAATTGATTTTTCTTAGTTTTTCAAGAATATAGTAAATTGAAGAGAAGCCAATGTTTGTCCAATCGCGCATGCCGCGTTCTTCAATAATTTGCTCGATCTGGTACCCATGCATTGGTTTTTCTGCCAAAAGGCTCATGACTGCCAATTCTGCATCCGTGACCGTTTTTGTTTTTCTCGGCATTTCTTAAACTGCCTTAACAGGTTGGCGGATGATCGTTTTTAGGTTCTCAGGTGCTGTACGGAGCGGGGAATTAAAATAAATTTCATGGTGTTTTCCAACCCGATGATATCCTTCTGATTCAATATGTGTATGTAATTTATTGATCGTTTCACGCTCCCCCTCACCATAAGGTCCCAGGTGAAATATCTGCATACATAATCCTTCTTGATAAGTCTCAAATCGTACGTCATCCAGTTTCGGAAGCGCCTTCTTTTGTTTTAAGGATGCAGCTATCGTTGTAAATAAATCTTCTGAAATGTATTCCGGCTGCATGATCATCATACGCCACTGCCAGTTAGACCTATTCTCAAGGTTAAATAAGGTCATATCATCAGCCCACCAAAGCCCTTCCAAAGGCATCACTTTATAATCGACTGCCAGTGGGCCTTTTTTAATGGCGAATTTCAACTGGTATGCGGTAGAGTATAACGCGCTTAATGCTTCTGTATATTCAGGATTATCATTTGGATCACCTATTCCATCTATCATCAGGAAATTGAGAGAAGGGACATCCACAAAGCTAATCTTGTTCTTTGGCTGTTTATATAAATAACTTAACTCTTTAGTGTGATTGATTTTTTTCATAAAACCCTCTTATTATGTTGCTAATATATTCTAATAATAGAATAGCATATAAAAAGAATTATGTAAAGAGGTTGTTTGGATAAAAACTGATTATTTAGATTTGGCGGAGATGAGCGATTCTTTTTCGGAATTAGTTAAGAAAGCACATTCAAGAGCATTTTTCTGGGATTGAAGGATCTCTTCCGCTGATAAACCCGCTTTCACTGCAGCGCTGTTGTATTCATGGTTGATATCAATAGCACTGATTCCGGGATCATCAGTACTGAGGCTGGCTTTGATCCCCGATTGTAAGAATGTCTTGATCGGGTGGCTGGCATAATCGGGAACAGTATTTGTTTGGACATTGCTGGTTAGGTTGGATTCTATACAGATCTGGTTAGAAGAGAGATAAGCCATTAATTTGGGATCGTGAACTGCGGATACCGCATGGCCAATTCGTTCTGCCCCGAGGAAATTAATCGCTTGCCAAATCGATTCCGGGCCTGCTGATTCACCTGCATGCGGGCATGAATGCCAGCCGACATTGCGAGCGATCTTAAAATGTTCAACGAAAAGTTCCCCGGGGTAATTAACTTCATCTCCTGCAAGGTCCAATGCTGCGATGTGATCTTTTTGTGTGAGGAGCGCGTCCAATTCTTTAAAACATATTTCAGGACCGTATGTGCGGCTGATGATGCCGATCAGATTTACACTCACATGATGATCTTCTCTGCCGCGCTGAATTCCATTGACGACAGCTTCTGTGACACCTGCAGGATCCAGGTGATGGGCTTCTGCCATGAACCACGGGGAGAAACGAAGCTCGATATGGTCAATACCTTCATTTTTTGCGTCCTCCACATTTTCATAGGCAATACGGCTGCAGGTATCATAGTCAATCATTGTTAAAGTGAGCCATCTGAACTTTTCAAAGAAACTGAGAACGCTTGGTTTTGGTTCTGTGACCTGTACAAATGGACGTAATTCTTCAAGGGTTTTCCCGGGAAGATCCATATTGTTTTTTAATCCAACCTCGAGGATAGTTTCCAGGCGGACACTGCCATCTAAATGGCGGTGCAATTCTACTAATGGAAAATTGGGGTCAATGGTGTTCACAGATCCTGTTCCGGTGGAAGTGTGTCTGCATCCTGTCCCAGTTCTAATGAACGTTGATATGCTGCCCATATCGCCCGCGATATAGCGGTTCTGAAGCCAGCTTTTTCGAGGTAATAGAGCGCCTCTGCAGAGGTGCCGCCTGGTGATGTTACCTGATTTCTCAGAGAGGCAACATGTCTGGATTCCAGACCATTTTTATCGTAATAATCGACTGAGCCGCGCAGAGTTTCAGTTACTAATTTTTCGGCGATGCGGCGGGAAAAGCCAAGGTGAACGCCGGCATCTATCATTGCTTCCATAAATAGGTATACATACGCTGGCCCTGTACCGGAGAGGGCAGTAGCTTTATCCAGATAATCTTCTTCTTCCACGTAAATCTCATGTCCAAAAGAACCCAGGATAGCACGAGCAATTGTTTGTTGGTTTTCGTCTACTTCTGGTGAACAGCACCATACTGTAATCCCTTCCCCTATCTGGGCAGGGGTATTGGGCATGGAGCGGACGATTTTGTTGTGTTTTAATAAGTGGGAGATTTTCGCAATTGATGCACCAGCTATTATAGAAAGAACCAGCGTGTCTTTCTTGATGGAACCTTGTAATCCCTCTAAAACTTTTTCTAACCGCTGTGGTTTTACAGAAAGGATAACTACATCCGAAAGAGCAGCAGCTTTATTGTTATCTGAGAAGGGCTGGATGCCATATCTGTCTTTTAACACCTGGTTCCGATCTTCAAGGGGTCCAGATGTGAGAATATTGGAAGGATCTGTTAATTTATTCTTGATAATGCCTGAGAGCATTGCCTCTGCCATTACACCAGGTCCAATAAATGCAATAATTAAATCTTTGAGCATATCTACTATCTCCTGATTTTCGTGAGTATAAAAATGTATTTTAATTGTATATCATAAGATGAATACCATCAGTCAATATTATTTTCCTGAATGCATACTAACAAAGCAGAAAGAGCCGCATCTGGTTCAGCATGACTTGAGGCAAGAATTTGAATTGATGCTTGATCGTTAATCAAATCAATAAGGGGAATGGGTTTCAAATGATCCCCAATCGCTTTTTGGGGCAGAATACCAACTGCTTTTTCTTCTAAGGATAGTGCTTGCTTAAGTAAAGACGGGTTTGGCGCAATGGAAAGGTTGGGGGATAGAACATCCATCTGAAATGCGGATTGAAAAGCTTGCTTTAAGAATGATTCTTCAGGATAACTCCATACATGAAATTTTTCATCAAGGGCGATATCTATTCCTTCGTTGATGACACATTCAGCACATTCTTCAGCCAGATCGTTAAACGTTGTTATGTCTCCCTGATACAAACCTTGCAGTGTGCTTAACGTTAGATTTATTAACAGGTTTTCTTTGTGTGCCGCTGGTACAAGATAATCATTCCCCAGTTGATAAATATATGGTGAGGATGAGGATAGTTCACCATAGGAAATGTAGATATCACTACCAGAAGGATATATATTAGTATCCGATTGATTGAGTAAAATAGTTGTACCCGGTATTTTTTCACTGCACTCATTAATGAGTGGGATTATCCATTGGATAGAGGAAGAATAAGATACAAGGTATGAATCTTTTACCGCTTTGATTTCATAATTGTTTGAAGTGGAAGAGTTTATTGTTGAAAAGATGAGGGTACCGCTTCCTAAGATTAGGCAATATATCGCAAATGGTACAAGAGAATGATTAGTAATGTATCCCAGCAGCCATCGTATAGTAAAAAACCCGACGATTCCAGCGGTAAAGAATCCAACAGCCATCATCGGTAGGAATTGTGAAAGATTAGAAATGCTTTTTAATTCAATAAGACTTAATAATCCTGCTGCTGCCATAATTGGGATAGCCATTAAAAAAGCGAATCGCCCAGCGGTTTTACGATCAAGGTTTTTTAGTAATCCACCTGAAATTGTGCTTCCAGAGCGGGAGATTCCTGGAAAAATGGATAATGCCTGAGAAATCCCCATTACAACAGCATCTGACCAATTGAGCGTGGTAATGTTCCTGGATTTTTTGCCAATTTTCTCAGACACGAACAATATTGCCGCTGTAATGATTAACAATGCGCCTGCGATTGCAGGGCGTGTGAACGCGTCTTCAATATGATCTTTAAGTAGCAAACCTACCAAGCCTGCTGGAATTGTTGCTAAAATTGCCAACCAACCAGTTTTTGCCTGAATTTCTTCGAAGGGTTTTTTGTTCTTAATGCCAAGTATCATTGAACGGGCAATTTGCGTGAGGTCTTTCCAATAAAAAACGATGACTGCAATCAGAGTACCTATTTGAATTAGTACATCAAAAGTAAATATTTGCTCTTTGGGCAAATCCCAGCCTAATAAAAAGGGGAGAATTACCAAATGGCCGGAACTTGAAATGGGGAGAAATTCCGTGATACCTTGGATGATACCTAAAATCAATGCTTGGATGATGGTCATTATTAATTTATCAATCTTTCTTATTAAGATTAGCTAATATTTTTTGAGCATATACATCAAGATCTTTGTCAATGATGTGGCGTCTGAGTTCCTTGCTTAATTCTATCAATGTAAATACATTATGAATCGAAAGTAGTGTTGCAGCCAGGATTTCATTTGCTTTGATGAGATGTCGAATGTATGCGCGGCTGAAATTGCGGCATGTATAACACGAACAAGTTTTATCAATTGGAGATGGATCTTTCTTATAAACTGCTTTTGATAAATTCATCCGCCCTGACATTGTCATCGCGGCATGATGGCGAGCCAGCCGAGTTGGCAGAACACAATCAAACATGTCTACACCGCGTAATATCCCTTCAATCAGGTCTACAGGAGTGCCAACACCCATTAGGTAACGCGGTTTTTCCTCTGGAAGGATCTGGTTAACTAATTCAATTGTTTTCAACATGTCTGGTTTGCTTTCTCCAACAGAGAGTCCGCCAATTGAATAACCAGGAAAATCGAGTGACGTGAGAAAAACCGCAGATTTTTCGCGCAGCTCCGGGTGGATACCTCCCTGAATAATTCCAAAGAGCGCTTGATCTTTTCGGTGTTTGGCTTTGATACACCGTTCAGCCCAGCGGTGCGTTCGATTCATGGCTTCAAGGCTATATTGAAAATTTTCAGGATCAGAACATTCGTCAAAAGCCATGATAATATCTGCTCCTAACTGCTCCTGGATTTGGATTGCTTTTTCTGGAGTAAAGCGGTGTGTTGATCCATCCAAATGACTTTTAAATGTGACACCATCAGCATCAATTTTTCGAAGATCCCCGAGAGAAAAAACCTGGAATCCGCCAGAATCAGTCAGAATTGGTTTTTCCCATCTCATAAATTGATGAAGACCATCAAAACTTTCAATGATCTCTGCACCCGGTCGAAGGTACAGGTGGTAAGTATTGGATAGCAGTATCTGGACCCCAATCTCATCCAACTGGGCAGGTGTTAACGATTTTACTGTGGCCTGAGTACCCACTGGCATAAAAATTGGTGTTTCGATATTTCCATGGGGTGTAGTAAGAATTCCCGCACGAGCTTTTCCCTGTTTAGCTGTAACTTGGAAAGAAAATGAATCTTTTTCCATAAATTCCAATCCGATGGTTTTTACCGATTATATTCTATTCAAGGCTTGATATATGGATGAGTGGCGTTTATACTTGGCGAATGATATTAGATAATTATGGAACCTGGCTAGAAATAGATCTCTCAATCTTGCGTAAAAACTATCAATTGTTGAGCGAGCTTTCCGATTCTAAAGTGATGCCGATAGTAAAAGCCAATGCATACGGACACGGATTTGAAAGGGTTGCAGTTGCATTAGAAGGTGCTGGCGCTGAGTGGTTTGGTGTTGCTCGAATTGAAGAAGCCCTTAAACTTAGAGAATTAGGAATAAAAGGGAATATCCTGGTTTTAGGCTACACTCCTCCCTCCCGAGTATCACATGCGATAAAAGAAAGAATCAGCCTCACGGTTTATGATATTTTAGTTGCTGAATCGTATGCTTCACAAGCTCAGGGACTTAAGCAAAGAGTCAATTTGCATGTGAAAATTGATACCGGCATGGGGAGATTAGGTGTTCTTAATAACAAAGCTGTCGATTTTATTGAATATGTAAAGAATCAAGAATCACTAACACTGGAAGGTGTACTTACCCATTTCGCGTGCGCGGATGACCCGGAAAAAGATGTAACTGCAAAACAGATCGATCAATTTGAGATGGTTTTACGAGAATTGGAGTCTAAAAATCTTCTGCCCCCGATCGTTCATGCTGCAAATTCAGCGGGAACGATCAATTTTCCAGAAACCAGATTCAATTTAATAAGAACTGGCATTGCTTTATACGGGCATTTGCCATCAAAGCAAACGAAATTGCCTGATGGCATTTCCTCGGCAATATCCTGGAAAACTCGATTGATATCAATAAAGGAGCTTCCTGCAGGGTATGGCATTAGTTATGGCCATAGATATCATACGAAAAGCAAGGAGCGCATTGGGGTAATAGCGGTAGGGTATGGGGATGGACTGAGAAGGCGGCCAGGGAATTTCGTTCTAATACGCGGCAAACGCGTACCAATAATCGGAAATGTATGTATGGACCAATGCATGGTTAATTTAGATGAAATTCCTAATGCGTTAATAGGGGATGAAGTCATTATTATCGGAAAGCAATTAAACGCGGAAATTTCGGCAGCCGATATCGCGAATGATTGGGGTACCATTAATTATGAAGTGCTTTGTGGTCTTGCCGCTCGGATGCCGCGATATTATTTGAATGCATAATAAAAGCCATGGTTGATCAATCGAAGATTCGCTGGATTATCCCGCCCTTAATTCCAAAAGAAATTCATCAAGCGTTAGATTCATATCCATCTCTTTTTCGACAGATACTTTTCAATAGGGGAATTTCAACAGCTTCAATGGCAGAATCTTTCCTTCGGGCGCATAAACCACTACACGATCCATTTCTATTGCGTGATCTTGAAAAAGCGGTTCATCTAATCCATAATTCAATTCTTCAAAATAAGAAGATAGTTGTCTTTGGAGATTATGACGTGGATGGGGTCACAGCATCTGTCCTTATGGTTCAAGTTCTTCGCCAATATGGCGCAGATGTAAATTCCTATATACCTAATCGGTTTAAAGAAGGTTATGGCCTTACAATGGGTGCTCTTCAAAATGTACTGCAGTTAAACCCGGATTTGATTATCACGGTAGATTGTGGTGTGCGCTCTGTGAAAGAAGTAGACTACGCAAGGAATGAGGGGGTGGATGTGATCATTACAGACCATCATCAACCATTTGATTCCCTTCCAAAAGCAAATGCTGTGATTTGTCCGAAACAACCGGATGATGAATACCCCTTTAAAGAACTGGCTGGTGTCGGAATCGCTTATAAACTATCGCGAGGCCTGATCGAAAAATATCCAATTCCTAATATTAAGCTTGAGAATTGGGTAGATCTGGTTGCGGTCGGAACAATTGCTGACATGGCACCATTGGTTAATGAGAACAGGGCTCTGGTACGAAAAGGATTGCGATCCATGCGTTTTGGAAAACGCCCTGGATTATTAGCGCTTGCCAACGTGAGTGGGATAGATATTCATAAAGTGAAAGCAGAAGATATTGGATTCAGGATCGGACCGCGTTTGAATGCAGCTGGCAGATTGGGATCAGCTGATCTTGCTTTTGAAGTTCTCATGGCAGAAACCACGAAGCAAGCAGGGAGTATAGCCTTATCATTAGATCAGAAAAACAGAGATCGTCAGGGGATAACAAAAGATATACAAGCTAAGGCAGAAAAATTATATGATCCAGAGAAAAATAAATGGATGCTGTTTTATTGGGACAAGGATTTCAATGAAGGGGTGGTGGGTTTGGCCGCATCCAGATTAGTGGAGAGGTATTACCGCCCCGCGATCATTGGAGTGCAAAAAGGAGGAGTAATACGCGCATCCTGCCGCAGCATTCCCGAATTGAATATTACGTTTGCCCTTGATGAATGTGAAGATCTTCTTCTTCAACATGGCGGTCATGCGATGGCTGCCGGATTAACAGTTGAGATGGATAAATTATTATTTTTTACTGAAAAATTTGCAAAGATTTGCGAGCGGAAATTAGAAAACTTACCTTTGGTTCGTGAAATTAAGGCTGAAGCGCAAGTTAATCTAATAGACCTGCATCCTGACCTATTAAATTATTATGATGTTCTGGAACCTGTAGGAATTGGGAATCCAATGCCATTATTTGTCGCTAGAGATGTTGAATGCAAGGGAATTAGGCGGATCGGAAATACAGGCGACCACCTTAAAATGAAAGTTTCAGACGGGAAGATTGTTTTTGATGCTGTTGCTTTCCGTTTTGGGGAATATTATGAGCAGATTCAATTAGCTCAAACTGTTGACATCCTTTTTTCCTATGATATGAATATATACAATGGCAGGAAATCGCTTCAACTGAAGATAAAGGATTTTAATTTAAGTGGGCTGAAGGTTTATTGATCAAGCCAAGTTCAGCTACCCCTACTCAGATTGTTGGTAACGGATTATTATCAATGTCCATATCGCTACAACGGCATCATGGAACTTTATTTTCTTGCCCTGAGTATAGTTACGTGGGTTGAAAGTGATTGGGACCTCAAATATCTTGATTTTTTGTTTTAATAATTTTGCAGTGAATTCTGGTTCAAAATCAAACCGCTCCGCTTTAATTTGCAATTGCTCAAAAATTTCTTTTCGGAAGATTTTGTAGCCTGTCTCCATGTCGTTTAGATTGCTTTTGTAGAGAAGGTTTGTAAGCAGAGTGAGAATTTTATTTGCGATGAAGTGAAAAAAATAGGGGGTTAATATATTGTTTTTTGTGAATCGAGCTCCATATACTACATCCGCTATATTGTTTTCAATTGGTTTAAGGAGCCTCTTATATTCATTGGGGTCATATTCTAGATCTGCGTCTTGAAGGATGATTATCTCCCCATGCGCAGCTTTTATTCCTGCTGATACAGCGGCACCTTTCCCGCGATTTACAGGAAAAGAGATTACGCGTACTAATGGATCTTTCTGAAGTTCATTGATGATTTGCGGTGTTGAATCAGTTGACCCATCATCAATAAATATGATTTCAGATGGGATACGAGTTTTTTTAATGCGGGTAAAAATTGTTTGTAAAGTAGCTTCTTCATTAAAAACAGGAACGATCACGCTTACATACATAATGAAATTATAAGATACTCAAAGTGTAAAAGGTCAAATGATACTGGGTGCTATAATTTCTTTTATCATTGAGAGAGAATTTCATGCATTGGATTGAAAAAATACGCCCCCCTGTTATTTTTGGGCATCGCGGTGCTTCAAAATATGCTCCAGAGAATACAATTGCAGCGTTCGAATTGGCCTTGCAGCAAGGAGCACAAGCATTTGAACTGGATACAATGCTGAGCGCGGATGGAATTCCGGTTGTGATTCATGACCAGACAGTTGATAGAACTACTAATGGTTCTGGAAGAGTAGATCAACTAAGCACAAAGAGATTATGTACTTTGGATGCTGGTTCCACTTTCTCTTCGAAATTTACGAACGAGAGAATTCCTTTATTAGAAGACGTTTTCACGATATTTAAAAACCGGGCTTTGATCAACGTAGAACTGAAAAGTTGTCATAATTCATTTAATGTGCTCCCAAAGGTAGTGGTTGAAATAGCAAAGAAGATAGATGTATTTGACCAATTGCTTTTCTCATCATTTGTTCCTTCATATTTGAATAGAATCAGGCGTCTCGTCTCAGGGGCACATGTTGCACTTATATGTTCAACGAGTGTATTTGGAAATTTGTCCAGATTAAAAGTGTTTTCGTGGATATCCCCGGATTATATCCATCCGTATTTCAAGGACACCTCAAAATTGTTTATCGAAAAACAACATCACATGAATAGAAAAGTCAATGCCTGGACGGTTAACCAGAGCACCGATATGATTGAATTAATCAGGCATGGGGTTGATGGAATCATAACTAATGATCCAAAACTAGCACAAGAAATAAAACGCAGGATGAAAAAATAACTATTTTTTAGTATTATTAATATATGGAGAAGAGAAAAAGATCAGGGTTGCTGATAATTACTATCACGTGCTTATTATCTTTATTAATCACGTCTATGGGTTTATGTGAGGAAAAGTTTGTTAATTCTGAACCTTATTTAAAAGCATTGCAATTGGCAGCCCGTTTATCTCCAGAAGAAAAAGTGGGTCAATTATTCTTGATCACATTTGACGGATCAGAAATTGGAGAGGAATCTGAGGTTTATAAACTGATCTCAGAGTATTCTGTGGGAGGGGTCGTGCTTAAAAGTGGAAATGAAAATTTCGCTGATCCAGACGATATACTCCAGAATACACACGATCTTATTTCTGAACTCCAAACGATCGAGTGGAACACGGGAAATGAATTAGGGGACGAATCATCTGATACCGGTTTTGCCAATGAGTATATTCCGCTATTCATAGGGATTTCACAACCAGGCGGATCGTTTCCATATGACCAGATGTTCGGGGGAATAAATTCTACTCCTTCTCAAATGGCAATTGGAGCAACTTGGAATATTTCAATTGCGAAAGAAGTTGGCGAGCTTGTCGGCAGTGAATTAAAGACTCTTGGTTTTAATTTGTTTTTCGGCCCATCGTTAGATGTTTTAGATATTATTTATAGCGAAGGGAAAGAGAACCTGGGTGTACGAACATTTGGCGGAGATCCATATTGGGTTGGAGAAATGGGGGCTGCGTATATTGAGGGTTTCCATGAGGGAAGCAATAATAATATCGCAGTAATCGTGAAGAATTTTCCTGGGCGAGGTAGTTCGGACCGCCTTCCAGAGGAAGAAGTTGCCACAGTACGAAAGTCACTTGAACAACTGCAATTGATTGAATTGATTCTGAGGTTGATTTTGTCACTGATGGCTTATTGAGCAGCCATATTCGGTATCAGGGTTTTCAAGGGAATATTCGAGCTACAACCAAACCA
>Ga0255420_10328_pt1 | contig 10955 bp, 16 predicted proteins | sample ANMaggSeSYBR02I3_FD_182630 | JGI IMG/M metagenome (GOLD analysis project Ga0255420, IMG submission 182630) | Sediment cell enrichment communities from methane seep in Santa Monica Basin, California, United Staets - ANME aggregate JGI... | ecosystem: Environmental > Aquatic > Marine > Cold seeps >...
TGAACGCCTGGCCATCATCCTTGAGGAAACACAAACGCAGTGCTATGCATGGGCTTTGATTCCAAACCACTTCCATATTTTGTTGTGTACTGGTACTACGCCGCTTAGCACCGTGATGCGCCGACTTATGACCGGATATGCCGTAACATTCAATATACGTCACAGGCGAAGCGGGCACCTTTTTCAGAATCGGTACAAGTCAGTTATTTGCGAGGAAGACCCTTACTTGTTGGAACTGATTCGATACATTCATCTGAATCCACTGAGAGCAAAACTGGTCGAAGATCTGAAGGCCCTCGATAAATATCCGTGGTCAGGTCACAGCGCCATCCTTGGCCGTCGCAAAAACCCACTTATTCCAAAATTAGAAAAAGAAGTTTCCTCCGCTGATAAGCGGATTGGTTTTTCTCAGTTTCGTCCGGAAACTGAGAAAGCAAGAATGAATCCTGAAAATCCAGCCTGCCCCGTAGCTCCGGCAGATGGTACTGGGGTTAATCCTGTCAAAAATAAATCCTTAGCGGAGAAGACGATCGAAGGTGTTCTTCGATATTTCGGCGAAAGCTTTAAGATTGCTCGCAGAAGGTACCGCCAGTTTGTTAAGAATGGAATAGATCAAGGAAAACGGCCTGAATTCCAGGGAGGTGGCCTAGTCCGAAGCGCCGGTGGCAACAAAGCGGGTCTCCTCGGGCGAAAGAAAGAAGCGCGCGAGAAGGGAGATGCGAGGATACTGGGTAGTGGGGATTTCGTGAATGAAGCATTAAGTAAAGCCGGAGAGGAATGGGAATCGCAAATAGGTCCCAGACCATCTCTTAAAGCCTTAATAAATACTGTATCAGAAGCCTTTGATCTGTCTTCTCAGCAATTGAAGTCAAGGAGTCGAAGAAAATCTATTGTTGATGCTCGTTCGGTTCTTGCACGAGTTGCAGTCAGAAATTATGGTTATAAGGGGATAGAGGTTGCTCAAGCCCTGTCGCTGAGTCCCTCGTCGGTGAGCAGAATTGTGGAAAGCGGTGAAAATATTCTTGACAATAAGAAGGATGTTGCTGTAAAGATAGCAGATATGGAAATATGAAACAACGTCCCCCATTACAACCCGTCCCCCATTACAACCGTCCCCCATTACAACGTCTCCCATTACATACTTAGGAGTTATTCGACAAATAGTGGGATAGTGGCAACGTCCCCCATTATAAGGTCTGCTCAAGATTTGAGATCACCTTCGATGAGTTGGCATCCAGAAGACGGAAGCGAAATTTTAGCCAGGCGAGGGCAGTGTTATGTTATTTGGCAGTAGACAAACTTGGGTATAGCGGAGAGAATATGGCAAGGACTTTAAGGATAAGCGGGCGTAGCGTAGGCGATTGCAGAGATAGGCGTGAAAAAATCCTTGACAATCCAGAAATTATAAGCGAATATTTGACGTAAGCTCAGAATGTAACAACGTCCCCCATTACACGCCAATGGGAATAATTGGTGAAAACGGCCTTGCTTTGCCCTGTTTGACACCCTGTTCCCATATTTTTATCATGTAACGCAAAAGATGCAGGGCGATCAGAGGATCTGAATAGCTCTTATGCTCAAAGAGCAGATAAATATAAGCAGAATCTCCCTGCTTGAGGTCAACCTGATAAATGATATCTGAAAAATGCTCTCTTAGCTCTTTATCTACAAAAGAGTCTTTGCTTACCACCAACGATTCTATATCCAAAAGCACTGTAATGTCCGCAGGCAGGTAGTAAAGCACAAAATCCAGTGCAGCCTCCTCTCTACGCGAAAGCACATCTTTGAAAAACCGGTCATGGGGATTGGAAATTTCGGTCATTTATCCCGGTCCTTTGCTGAGTTGATAAAATGTAGTTAATCGTCCATATATATTATATATTTTTTATCATAACGATGTTCATCTTTGCAACCCTATTTTAGCCGTTAATGACGACCCCTCTGGTTTGTTTATCAAGAGGAAAAATTTAGCCCAAAGTAACAACTAAAAATCATAAATACCAATTGGTTGAATGAGTTATTTACTTACTTATGGACGTCCCGTATTCCTCATTATCTCAATATGTTGCCGTGGCCCGATCCCCATTGCGTCGTTTACTTTATTTCCTTTAAAACGAAACGCTTTGGGTATCCGAACCGCTTGCGATCAACCATTTTGAAATATTTTTGCTATTAATTCCATAGCCTACCCCTTTTCATGGCATTGATATATAAATGAGGATAGCTTTTCGACAAATTCGATCACTGCCTGCCATTCATTTTTAAAGAACTCATGATGCGCTACCACCAGACACGGCGCAGAAAACACCGAAGAGATGAGAAACTTATAAACTAATGAGCGTCCCACAGCCTTTCCCTAGTTCGTCGCAAATGAATTAATACTTGACATGGCCATCTATAAAGCTGGATGCTCAAGAATCAGACTAAAAAAATGGTATCAATTCATTTGCGACGAACTATAATTGTCATACAATTTCTTTTATATTCTGATGACAACTCAAGTATAAGAATTAAATTCAAAGAAAAGTATATACAAAACTCACAACATAATGACCCCATTCCCCTTATTTATGGACGTCCCGCAAGTCGTTCCCAAGCACCAAAAAAAGCCTGTTTTTTAGTACTTTCCCTCAAAAATCAGTTGGTTAGCGCGGCCCGACCCCAAAGCCCGGGATGTGGGGATGTGATCTTCTTCTGTTCTTCGGTAGAACTAATTTTCCCTCTTCTTAAGTTTCTCCAAATAAAACTCAATCTCCTCTGCCTTCAGCCCTTTCAACCTCTCCTCTGCCTTCAACCCTTTCAACCTCTCCTCTGCCTTCAACCCTTTCAACCTCTCCTCTGCCTTAAACTTTGAAAGCACTTCTTCAGGATTAAGTACTCCTATATGGGACTTTATGTAATCTTTTTGAAACTGTTCCATGGTATACGGCATAGCTATTCCCTCCAATGAATACTTCTCTAATAATTGGTTTATTACTGTACTGCCATCATCCATATGCCATTTGTAATTCGCCAATGCAAACCTTACACTTTCAGGATCAAAACTGAAAAAAGCCAATACAGCATTACGCTGAGCTAACGGCAGCCTGCTTAATACTATTATCCTTATCATACGACTTAATATCTGAATCTCATATACTCCTCCAACTACCTTTTTTGTGCTTACACCGGATAACAATCTTACCGGATATCGGGTGCTAACCGCATATAGCCGAATATCCTCTCCCTTTACCTTCCTCCTGCCGATAACCTTCCTGTAATTCACGTAGTGGCCTATCAACTCCTCTATCGCCCAAAAATTTAATGCCTCTTTCTTTGATTTGTAGCTGAGCAGATTATGGCTGGCAAGATTATCAAAACCATCGCATATATCTAAAAGATTGGCTTCTTTATCTTCCTGTTTAATAATAACAACATCAAGAAACTGGCGCTTCAGTGAAAGGTCTTTTTCTAATTCTACACTAAAACCACGATCCGATAAATAGTCCATCAGCAATAGTCCAAACAAACGATGCCAGTTAATCCTCATATCTCAACCTTTTCAAATATGCCCAATCAATGATATTATTATCATTTCTTTCTCATTCAAAATTGCTTTATTTATTGTATAGGAAATTATAAAATCAAAATCCCTTTAAAGTTAGTGAATATAAGCGTTCACGCTGTTTTTTTAATCCGCCTGAAGGGCGTTTTGTTCTTATCAAACGATGTTATGATTTTTATACATCAAAAAGCCTATCTGTCAAGAATGAAGACCCTGACTAACCATCCCGATGAAATAGAAACGAAAAAAGTATTTCATTATTGTTTTCATGCAACACGAAAACAATGAAGGGATGAGAACTAATCCCGCATTCCCCTGGCGTCCGTCAAACGGACGGGGCTGTGCTGCAAAGAGCAACAGCCTTGATCCCGATGGGCCTCCGGCTCGGAGAGTGACTGGTGCGGAACAGGGGGCAAAAGCGAAGCTGTGCTGGTGCGAAAGTAAGAGGACAAGCGAAAAAAGATGTATTTTTTTGTAGGGAGAGGTGTTTATTCTCTTGACAGGCCCTTTAATGGGTGACCTCATTTTTGGTATATAAATGACGATAGCTTTTCGACAAATTTGATCACTGCCTGCCCTTCATTTTTTAAAGAACTCATGATGCGCTATCACCAGACACGGCGCAGAAAATACCGAAGAGATGAGAAACTTATAAACTAATGAGCGTCCCCCCAGCCTGACTGTCAGTATATATATCTTTTTTCTTGACTTATCATGTATTCGTGCTATCAAAAATTATTAATATACAATATTAATATAAATTATAGGAGAGCTTATGAACACTATAAAAACAGTCGGCAGTAGCGGGCAGATCTCTTTAGGCAAAAAATTCGCAGGTCAAACCGTAATGTTGGATGAAATCGACACAGGGGTTTGGATTGTCAAGCTGGGTCGCTTCATTCCCGATAATGAAAGGTGGCTTCACAGGCCGGATGTCCAAACCAAACTTAATGAAGCAATTGCCTGGGCAGAGAAAAATCCGCCCGAAGATACAAACTTTGAGGAATTAGAAGCCAGGATCAAATGATGAGTCAGAAAATACATCAACACATACGTTTAGATTTGAACAATTCTGTTTTTCAACGCCTGCTTTTCAATCTGTCCAAAAGTGATCAGCACAACACCCTCAATACTTTGCGAAAATTGGCAAACATGACATGGCAACAGGTATATTCAGATTATGGTCTAAAATGGGAAGTTATTCTATCACAAAAAGGCCCTGGCGGTAACAAACTTTACAGTTTTCGAATCGGCAAGGGATTTCGGGGAATAGCAAATCGTGACGGCTCATGGCTACGCCTGTTGTCGTTACATCCTGATCATGATTCAGCTTATCAGTGATTTAATTAAATGGGAATCCATCCCATTTTTGTCATCCCAATTGCGAAGGAACCCATCCCATTCGCAAAGCGAATCATCCATTCATCCTTGTCGAAGGCAATCATCCCGCTTTTGTTTTTCATCCCTTTTTTACCATCCCTCCACTCCCCTTCGTATCCCTTCCTCCAGAGTCTCCACCACCTCATACCCAAGCACCTTCTTTGCCTTTTCACAGGAAAACGTCAGCGGACAGCTTGACAAGTCAATAGTTAATATTTAAGATGCGACCCCGTTGGTTTCCCTTCTTAATGAAATAATCAAGGTTTGACCCCAGATATTCCTTTTCTTATCCAGGGAGCATCGTCAAACGCCACATCTTCAACTTCATCAGGAAACACAGCATGCCTTGCAATATGCTCGATATTATTATCATCCCATTCAAATTCTCTAATTTCCATATTAAATTATTACAAAAAGGTATTGTTATTGTCAATAGGGTGAACAAATCATAAAGAATTTGCTGGAAATGCCTTGTTAAATGTGGAGCTATTTAACCGGGGTCTGTGTCCATCTGCGTGTGTCTGCGGTTAAATTCTGAAAAACGTTGCGTCGATAAAACCTTTAAAAAGCATAAATACTAAGTTATTTACTTAGTTATGGATGTTCCACATTCCCGTTTTTCAAATATTTTGAGCAAAGTGCTTTTAGCGGCATAAATACGTTAACTTATTGACTCAACGATTATTTTAGCCTATATATTGATTTAATGCTATCTTATCAATTAAACAACATGGAGTTATAAATGACTACGCAATCTGCCTATAATAATCAAAAAGATATTTTCAAGATCCTTGATAAAGTCGCTGAAACCGGTGTTCCCCTGGAAATAAAGAGAAAAGGGAAGCGCCTTATTATATGTTCTGCTGAAAATAAACTGGATCGTTTAGAGCCCCATCCTGAATTCATTGTCGGAGATCCTGATGACCTTGTACATATAGACTGGTCCACAGAGTGGAAACCACAATTATGATCTATCTTGATACACATGTTGTGCTTTGGTTATATGCCCGAAAAGGTGAAGGTCTGAGTCCGCGCGCCCGCCGATTAATTGAAGATGAACCAAAAATCGCTATCTCTCCAATGGTCTTACTTGAACTTGATTATTTGTATGAAATTGGCCGCACTACACTTGGTTCAGCGCCTGTTTATGATTATCTTTATCAGCATATTGAAATACAGGTTTGCAAAAAATCTTTCACTGATATAATTCGGATGGCATCAAAGCAAACTTGGACTCGCGACCCATTTGACCGAATTATTACAGCGCAAGCAGCTATTGACCGGAACAATTTGATTACAAAAGACAAAACAATCAGAAAAAACTATAAAAAAGCGGTTTGGTAGATAGAAAGCAATCCATATCAAAAAGTCAACAAACCTTTAGAGCGAAAAAAGGTGACAATAAAGCGAAGCTGTACTGGTGCGAGAAAGTAAGAGGACAAGCGAAAAAAGATGTATTTTTTTGTAGGGAGAGGTGTTTTTTCTCTTGACAGGCCCTTTAATGGGTGACCTCATTTCTAACTAAGGGTCAAACGTAGACTTGACCCCATTTCTCTGACCCCATTTCTCTGATCCCATTTCTCTACTATTCCTAAGCCGCGAGTTCTTCGTCCAAGATAAGATTTTCGGTGCTGATGTTGTAAATATCAGCCAAGGAGTACCGCTGAGTAGCGTCAAGCACCTCGATGCCGATAAGATTACCCGCTTCGTCGAGATCGACCTTGACAACGTCGGACAGTTCTATCGTTTTTGCTACCTCTTTTTGCTGAAGAGATATATATACTGCATCGACTTCCCTATCGTATTCAATTTTCATGAATTATTCTCCCTTCCACAGTGCAGTGATAATCTGTCTCCGGTTATCAGTTTTTCGGTACGTTACCTTCAAAATCTTGCCTTTTATTGTTTTGTAAGCATTGTACCGCTTCTTTTCAGTCGGCTCAACATTATCCGGTGCACTCACTGTGAGCTCAACTTCTGATTCTGATATTTTCCGCCATTTCATGCGCCTTCTGGCGTGACGCGTATACTCAATGAACACCCACTCACCTCAATATTAAAGCTTTGATGTCATTTTATAGCCTTACAGTCCTCTTGTCAACCTTGCTCGCACAAGGAAATAGCTGATAAGTGAAAACTATCATGCCCTTTGGGTAAATTCTTTTTTTTGACAGGATTTACTGGATTTTCAGGATGGTTTTTAATCAAATCTGTTAATTTTTCCATGACGCGAAAGTGCTTGTCGTTGTTTGGCTAAATAATGTTGGTCCAACGCTTGACGGAGATAAGATTTTATCACCGCTTGACGGCTAACATTCATTTTTTTGCTATGTCATCCAATTCATTCAGCATATCAAGGGTAAAATCAACGTTAACTCTCTGAATAGGAGGTCTCATCTCGCCTTCATTTGTAGAAAACTTTGAAACATTGTCTCCTTTCATCGCCAGTTCAGCAATTTCATCTGCGGTTGGAGACTTTTTCTTAGCTGTTTTTTTCATATAGTTCTTCCTCTTGCTTGGTTGTTTTCCCCTAAACAGTCGCCCAATCCTCGACTTTCAATTTGCCAACCCGACCAAATTCTTTTACATTTATGAGTGACAACAATCAGCTTGTTTGCCATAGCAATAGATGCGATCTAAGTATCTCTTTCACTGATCACCCTATCTTCTCTTTCAAGTTGTGCCCGTATGGCAGCATATTCCCCGGCCGCTGCTTCATCAAAAGAGTACATGCCCAGTAACGATGATATCTGTCTTATTTTCAATCGCCTTTCTTTCTTTTTCATCGGAGATTTCTCTATTTCATACAATATTTCAGCCAGGGTAATGGTTGACAAAGATAAATCTGATGGAGCGTGTTTTTTAATCCGGTCGATCACTCTCCTGTCACCACGCATCCAATAACTGATGATATTCGTATCGAGCAGGTACATATCTCCCCCGGTTAATCCAAACTAAAGTTTTTTGATGGCAGCGGTTCAGGTGTTTTGAAATCCTGATCTACAAGAAAAGCATCCCAGAAACCCTCTGGCCACACGCTTCTTTCAAGCGGTTCAAGGATTACCTTATCGCCCTTTTTGCTGATTTTTACTTTATTTCCTTTAAAACGAAACGCTTTAGGTATCCGAACCGCTTGCGATCGACCATACTGCCCGCCCTTCATTTTTAAAGAACTCATGATATGCTACCACCAGACACGGCGCAGAAAATACCGAAGAGATGAGAAACTTATAAACTAATGAGCGTCCCCCAGCCCGGGTTTTTTTGTAGGGAGTGGTGTTTTTTCTCTTGACAGGCCCTTTAATGGGTGACCCCATTTTCCTCGCTGAAATTTATCTATAGGGGTCAAACGTAGACTTGACCCCATTTTCATGACCCCATTTTCAGGCCCTATCTTATTGATTTGATTAGTTTATTAAAAACGTACACTTTATGCTTGACAGAAAGATTATAGGATGTCCCACTATACCCACTTTATTAATATACAACAAACTGTTCCAGTTCCTCTTTCTGCTTCAATCCACGAAACACATCAAAAGGGACATTAAGATGGATTATAGGTTCAGGTATGGGTTTCTTCATTTCTATAAACACATCAAAGAAACCCTCTTTAACCCCTTCCAGCTCTTTGAGTGCCATTTCAGGGGTTTTACCAAATGCTTTGCAACCTCTTAACATAGTAATATGTGCACAATATCCTTCATCCACTTTTTCGATTTGAACCGGATAGTTCAAAGACATATAATATTTTTTATTTTTTTTCATATTTATCCTCCAACATTTGCAAAGCCCTTAAAGCATCTTTCACTTGATATTCAGGAAGCCGTTTATTTCCTTTTGTAACGGTAATGATTCTATCAAGAAATTCATGATAATAAATATAATGGCTGCTACCTCCCTTTGGTTGTCTTTCCTTGAAACCAGCGTCTTTCAGCAAATTTCTAACTTCACTAAATTTCGAATCTTTGGTTTTATTTTTAACACGTTCAAGTAGTTTTGCTTTTTTAGTCATTTTTTCAGTTTCAGGGATAGTTAAAAACTCATTATAATTATTTTTTAAGAAAAAAAATATATCAATATATATAACTTCTGTAAAGGCCGTACCAATTAACAAATTAACTCAAAATTCTTTACAGTAGAAATTTATCTATAAGGGTCAAACATAGACTTGACCCCTTTTCTTCTTCCGGGTCTTCATACGCAACGGGATTGTTAAGGATATCATCTGGAAAATCACAATATTCACAGCACGTTTCAATTGCGACCGCTACTTCATTTTCTGCCATTATGACTGGTTGATCATTAGCGTATTCCGTTTTACTCTCTTGACATATGCCATCTTTAGAAAAGCCGTTTTCCTCAAGGATATATTTTGATTTTTCTCCAATATGATCAAGCAAGTCTGTTCCTTCTCTTTCTGTACTTTCATGAAGTGTCCGGGAGGGTGTTCCCTCCTGTTCCTGGTGTCGAATACGATTGATCAGTTGTGTTGTTTTTCGATATGATTTCTCCGTATCTCCATATATTATAGCGATTTCCTTGAACCCTGTAGTTCTATAGAACTCTATGCCTTTCAACTCTGCAAATACTTCACGGCCAGTGTTGTATTGGTTTTGGCCTGGGGTGTCCAAAACGCTACGAAACCTTCCCCAGTTTTTGGCTTTAATTTTTTTTGTTCTTTGTTATCCAGCCATTGTGAACACTAACAGCCGGCTTCTCGCGTGGTTAATATCTCTGTTCTCCAAACTAATTATGGGACCATTGATTTTTGTATAAGGCCTTAATATATTAAGACTTATTTAGCTTTTTGACCGGTTTTGGGATGCCGAAATCGACTCAAGATTTTGATCGGTATCACCAAATATCATATTTTCGAGGGACCCGGGTTGAGCAAAATTTGGTTTCATATGGACTTCAAGTGAATTTTAAGATGCCCTGAAAGTGAGAAAAAAATGATATTGGTATCTTTCATAACGCCTCTGTTCTTTTTGCCACAGAATACGATTTTAAGTTAATAAAATCAAGGAGATGTATCCACATCTGATACTTGAACGAATTTTTAATATCTATCAATCTGATAAAAATTTAACTCACTGTTTTTATTGGATTTTGTTGAGTGCAATGGCATTTTATAGTGATTTTTCGCCAATTTGTTATGACAAAATACTATTATATCAATAGGTTAGCTTTTTGGACGCCCCAGTTTTGGCCATCATGCAAAACGCTATGGGTTGTAAAAGTAAATCGCCCAACCTCCCCGTCTACCTGGTATGGATGGGGATTTGTTATTACTTCTTCTTTATTGCTTCTTTCTTCGGCTTTTTTTTGAGATCTCGGTCAAATGTTCTGATATTGCATCTCGTATTGTGGGATAGGCGGTTCGCAAAATGAAACTTTCACATTTATCAATGCTTATCGCATCTTGTTCGCTGATTGTCATCGTAAAATTTCCGTTGTCATGCTTCATTGGCTCACTATTAATAGATTCATCACATTCAACCAGCTCGACATTCACCTTTATTTTATACTTAGCCATTTTGATCTCCTTTTATGAGTGATAATTCGGAATTAAATCCTTTCATAAATGAAGATATTTGTCTTGTACTTTTTTATATCCTATGAAATTTTCTTATTATGTTGATAGCGAGATTCTGTTAATTCATCTTGGCAAATGATTAATTGCTCAGGAAAACCTATCCGCACAGGTCGAACTTTTTGAGAAGTTACGGAGATTTATCTCTTTGGAGTTGAATTTACGGATAGAAATATAGGTAACTGGGTGCTTGAAAAGCTTTAGAACTGATCCTAATATTCATCTTCAACAATATAAAGTGGGCGCCTTTTTGATTCCATATAAATACGCCCTATATACTCACCCAATGCTCCAATTCCGATTAATTGAATACCGCCAAGAAACAAAATGACTGTCAGCAAAGATGCATAACCAGGTACATCAATACCCCAAATTAGTGTTCGCACAATAATGAAGCTTCCATAAAGAAAAGTTAGAAAAGATATAAATGTACCGATA
>Ga0255420_10329_pt1 | contig 10925 bp, 10 predicted proteins | sample ANMaggSeSYBR02I3_FD_182630 | JGI IMG/M metagenome (GOLD analysis project Ga0255420, IMG submission 182630) | Sediment cell enrichment communities from methane seep in Santa Monica Basin, California, United Staets - ANME aggregate JGI... | ecosystem: Environmental > Aquatic > Marine > Cold seeps >...
CTGTCTATGGGATGCAATTCCTCTCCCGATTCCATAAATTCCTGCTCTATTTTTAATCCCTCCAGTCTGCTGTCTGCACTTTTCCTGGACCTGATCTCCATGAGACAGTGGTTTTTTGTGAGCACATAGAGCCAGCTTTTAAAATTTTGAACCTCATGCCGGGGAAGGTCGGTGATCAGTTTTTCAAAGATGTTCATAACGGCATCCTGTGCATCATCCCGGTCGCCAAAGTATTTAAGAGAGACACCATATACCAGGTGCATATACCTGGAATAGAGTTCACCCAGCAGATCCAGGTTCCCCGAGTTTTTAAATTTCCCGAGCAATTCCTCGTCAGACTTATCCGGATGTTTTCCGCTTATTTCAAGCATAAAGCAGGGAGTGGTATCAGTTAAAATTAAAAAAAATATGGAAAGTTTTATGGAATTGATTTCAACCGTGCATCCTATGGGTGAAATCAAACTTAAATTAGGAAATCATGAAAGCAATAATTTCAATTTTAGCAGTACTGATCTTTTCAGCTTTTAGTATTGCCCCTGAACAGTCCCGTTTAATCAATGGATTTGTTAAGGATGAAGCCGGGAATCCACTTCCTGGAGTAAGTGTGGTTGTAAAAGGAACCACCAACTCAGCGGTAACCGATATCAACGGTGCTTATCAGATAACGGTAAATGTTAATGATAAATACCTTGTATTTATATATATCGGGATGGAGCAAAAAGAGGTCAGGATCGCCAAATCCAACCGGATCAATGTGATCCTGAAAACCTCTCAGCAAGACCTTGAGGAGATTGTATTTACCGAACATGAGCCACAAAAATCACAAGTAATGACAATGGCCGATATGTCAGAACCTGTTCACGGATATGTTGCCGGTCGTCATCACGGTCGTCATCCCGGTCGATATGCAAAGCGGGCCCATTACAACCCGGCCCCTGCCTATGAAGGTTCAATGGTTCAGCATAACACTGAAGGATACAGCACTATTCATGAAAACGGATTCAAGGATGTGAGGCATAATCCCCTCTCCACCTTCAGTATCGATGTGGACAGGGCTTCCTATTCCAATGTGCGCCGGTTCCTGAATATGGGCCAGTTACCCCCAAAGGATGCAGTCCGGATCGAGGAGATGATCAACTATTTTAATTACGATTATCCCGAACCACAGGGGAAGCATCCTTTCTCAGTTTATACGGAGATTTCCCAGTGTCCCTGGAATGAGAGTCACCAGCTGCTCCACGTGGGACTGAAGGGCAAGAGCATCGATAAATCCGAATTACCGGCTTCCAATCTGGTGCTCCTGATTGATGTCTCAGGATCCATGAGTGCTGCTAATAAGCTTCCCTTACTGAAACAAGCTTTCAGGATGCTGGTGAATGAACTGAGGCCCGAGGACAGGGTGGCTATGGTGGTCTATGCCGGTGCAGCAGGATTGGTGCTGGAATCAACACCCGGTTCCAGGAAAGAGGAGATCATCGCAGCCCTGGACAGGCTTCAGTCGGGTGGATCCACTGCAGGAGGTGCCGGATTAAAACTGGCCTACAAAGTTGCCCAGGAAAACTTCATAGAAGAGGGTAACAACCGGATTATCCTGGCTACAGATGGTGATTTCAATATAGGTTCTTCCAGCAATGCCGAGATGGAGCGGATGATTGAGAAGAAGAGGGAGCATGGCGTTTTTATGACTGTGCTTGGTTTCGGCATGGGGAATTACAAGGACGATAAGATGGAGATCATAGCCGATAAAGGAAATGGGAACTACGCATACATCGATAACATCCAGGAGGCCAGGAAAGTCTTTATCACCGAATTTGGTGGTACACTGTTTACCATTGCTAAGGATGTGAAGTTCCAGATCGAATTCAATCCTGCCCGCGTGAAGGGCTACAGGCTTGTGGGATATGAGAACCGCCTTCTCAACGATGAAGATTTCAATGACGATAAGAAAGATGCAGGAGAGATGGGTGCCGGTCACACGGTTACGGCCCTTTATGAAGTGATCCCTGCCGGTTCGAATGAGTCTCTGAAGAGTATCGATCCACTGAAATACCAGTCAGGCCGTGAAAAACAAAAAGCTTCCGCGAAGGTTAAAGCCGATCTTTCCGCCGAGCTGATGACTGTTAAACTACGGTACAAGCAACCCGACGGAAACACCAGTACCAAGGTTGAGATTCCGGTGAAAGGAAAGGTTCTGGAGCTGGATGAAACTTCTGATAACTTCCGGTTTTCGGCCGCAATAGCAGAATTCGGATTGATCCTTCGGGATTCCCAGTACAGGGAAGATGCTACCGTTGAACAGGTAATCGCTCTGGCGAAAGGCGCCCGGGGTGAAGACGAGGAAGGTTACCGCTCAGAATTCCTGAAGCTGGTCAAACTGGCGGATACACTAAAGGACTGGACCGCAGCGAAGTAATATAGTGAAATGGTTGTAAAAGTAAAAAGAGGTTGTCTCAAAAGGGCAGCCTCTTTCTTCTATCTCCAGGATGTTGTTTTCGTTGCTGAACCGTATGCTTCGCATTCGCTTAGGCAACTCATCCAACATCCCTTCGATAGAGGCAATATCTTTGCTCTTTAGTTCAGTTCTTTCAAACTAACTATTTCGGTTTTCTTTTTCTAACTTATTATAATACTTACTCACCATCGCTGCACCCACAATCCCTGCTTCATTCATCAGTCTGGCAGGCACTACTTTAGCCTTGGTGGTCAGGTGCGGAAAGAATTTGTCTCCTTTTTTACTGGCACCGCCTCCGATGATGATCTTGTCCGGCCAGATCAGTTCCTCAATGCGAAGCAAGTATTCGTTGAACCTTCCGGCCCAGGTGTCCCAGTCCAGTTCATCCCTTTTTCGTGCAGCATCGGTAGCATATAATTCAGCATCTGCACCGTGCAGGAGGATATGACCAAGTTCCAGGTTGGGAACCAGTTTACCATTGGTGAAAATTACAGTTCCAAGTCCGGTGCCTACAGTGATCAGCATCAAGGTGCCTTTTTGCCCTTTACCGGCTCCGAATTTCATTTCGGCCATACCAGCTGCATCGGCGTCATTGACCACATGTACCTTACAACCCGTTACCTTGGAGAAGAGTTTGTTCAGATCCTTGTCGATCCAGCTGTTATCCAAATTGGCAGCAGTACGGGCAATCCCCTGTTGAATAACGCCCGGGAATCCTGCTCCAACAGCTCCTTTCCATTTGAAGTGCTTTGCAATCTTTTTTATGACCTCTGCCACAGCTTCCGGAGTGGCGGGCTGAGGCGTAGGAATGCGGTAGCGCTCAGTGATAAGTTCACCCTTTTTCGTATCAACGATAGCTCCTTTTACTCCAGAGCCTCCAATATCAATTCCCAGAATCTTCCTTGTCTTCATCTTCTAAAATTAATTTTTTTTCGGACCGAGGAAGAATAATAACCAGGAAAAAGGTTCTATGGAGATTATTTTTATTAACTTGGAATAACAGAAATTCAGTTTAATAGTATGCATCAATGAAAGATCTCCCCAGCTACTACTGGAACAAGAAAAAAATCCTGGTTGTTGAAGATGATGAGTCAAGCGCATACCTTCTGGGCGAAATCCTCAAAGAAACCGGGGCAAAAGTTGAATATACCACAGACGGAGACGAGGCTGTTGAATACATGCGGCTGCATCCGGAGACCGATCTGATTTTAATGGATATACATCTTCCTCAAAAAGATGGCTTTACCGCAACACGTGAGATCAAAGCCTTTTCTGAGAATGTGGTAGTCATTGCCCAAACGGCCTACGCGTTTTCCATTGATCACTATGAAGCAAAAAAGGCAGGGTGCGATGCTTTTTTTACAAAACCATTGAATCCGGCCCTCTTGCTGGATAAGATGAATGCTTTTCTGTCCTGACTATTCAAACACCGCCCTGTACTTCATATTGGTTTCAACAGCCTCCCTGCTGAAGTGATCCCTGTGGAATTTATTATCAACATACAGCTCTGTCTGGTCCAGGTAGTGTGGTGATGCAGGCACTCCGGATGTACCTGTTGGAATTACAGTCAGCGATGCATCCCAGTAAGCCGTGTTAAATATATGTCGTTCGGAAGCTCCATGGTCTGAAACATAGGAATTGCCAAGCGGGTAGCTGTATGGACATATAGTATGGAAACTACCACCTACCGGGTAAGGCCCTCTGTTGATCTTAAAGAGTTTGTCCAGAATATCCACACCCCCCATGGGATGAATCAGCGAAACCTTGTGCAGGTCTCCCCATTGCCACAACGCAGGATCCGTCCCGTACATGGAGGCAATAGTGTCCACCGCCTGGTAAAACGCAGTTCTGATGTTGTCATGGAATGACTCCTTTTTATATGCAGTATTGACGTCATCACACCAGCCGGATTCCCCGGTGATCCTCACGCGGTTGATCAGGTTGCGAGGAATAATAGCATTATCAAGCATCATAGGAAAGAGTTTTTCTCCCAGTTCGTCCAGAAACATGGCCCTGTTTAATTCCAGCCATAAAATCTCATAGATCAAAGCTGCAGAAGATGTGGCCTCCAGGTTGTAATCCCACTGCTCAAGGATCTGGCAGGCCGACTGATAAATACCCTCGGTATTATCTTTTAGCGCTTCCAGGTATATCGGAGTCATCTTCCTGGCAAAATGAGAAGTATGATCCCCCAGCATTCGTTTGAAATCATCGGTTCCAAGGATCTCTTTTTCGTTAAGCATTTCCCTGATCCTTTCCACCCGGTTGGGCAGACTGTACCATGTACCTATATAGTATGGATAATCATCCCCGACTGTCCTGTTGTTGGCACTGGAGACATACCCGTTTTCAGGATTATAGGAGTATGGTAATTCCTCAAAGGGGACCTGTCCCAGCCAGTCATAAAGGGTAGTATCGCCTTGGTAGACAAGGATTCCGCCTTCCCTTCTGATGGGAATCCCTGCAGAGGTTTGCAACCCGATGTTCCCGAACCGGTCGGCGTAAACGATATTCTGACTGACAGAGTTAAACGTACTCACAGCATCCCTGAATTCCACCCAGTTACCTGCCCTGTTCAGCAGATGAATGGTTCTCAATTCATTGCTGAATTCATTGCCCTGCCATCTGATGGAGATTACCCGGTCATTAACGCCCTTGAACTTACTAACCACCGGACCACGGTGTGTATACCTGTTGACCCTGATTTCAGGTTCATCCATTCCCTTCACCATGATTTCTTCTTCCACTACCTTCATATCCATCCATTGCCCATCAAGGAGGTACTGATTGCTGTCTTTCGGATTAATGGTTTCCAGGTAAAAATCAATGTCATCTACCGCTACATTTGTCATTCCCCATGCAATATCTTCATTGTGACCTGCGATTACATAGGGAGCACCGGGCAGAGCGACACCTGTTACATTTAATTTACCTTCCACCACATGGTGCATCTGATACCAGATCCCGGGAGCCATCAATCCCAGGTGCATGTCATTGGCCATTAACGGCATTCCAGTTTCACTCCTGGTTCCTGATACAGCCCAATTGTTGGAGGCTTCAAAAACCTGCAGGCCCAGTTTTTCCACAATTCCAATGGCATCATCCATACAGGATTGCAATTCCAGGTCATCGTTCGCAGTCATGAAGTCTGGAAAAACAGGCGTACTCTGGTATTTCATGTTGGGTAATAATTCCCGGAACAGTGTGTCTTCCAGCACCTGTTGCATCTTATACAGCGCCATTTCGGTCCCCCATCCGGAAGCAAGATCCCAGGCCATATATCCAATAAGGTTGGCGGTATGCAAGGGTTCCCATGGGTCGGGCTCATAGCCCAGAAGGGTAAATTCAAAGGATAGGTTTTTTCGATTTTGCTCAATGAACTGGTTGATCCCATCGGAAAATGCCTCTATGCAGGTGAGCATTTCGGGATCGGTTTTTGAAAGGACCAGTTGTGACTTTGCTGAGAAATCAAGCGCTCTGAAAAGCTGGTCGGCATTGACCAGGCCGGGATCCAGAACTTCCGACAAGCGGCCGGTAGTTATCCTTCTGAGAAGGTCCATCTGCCAGAGCCGGTCCTGCGCCATCACGTAGCCGATGGTCCTGTAAAGGTCCGGTTCATTGTTGGCATAAATGTGAGGTATGCCAAATGAATCACGGTATACAGTTACCGATTCGGTGAGATTTTCAAGATCCACATCAGCATTATAATCGGGAACAGCACGGGTTTTCAGGCTGTTCAGGTAGATCATTCCTGCTGCCAGGGCAAGGACAATTACAGCGATCAGAACGGTGAGAACTCTCTTAAATATCTTCATTATATGGGGGTTTAATATGATCTGCTACTGAGGAGTTTTACCTGTAGCTGTACAGGTTGATGGTCACTGAATTCAAAATCAACGTCAATGGTTTTTACATTCACCACATCAATATTGGGAGATAAAAGATAATGGTCGATCACGGTAGTCAATGAGGTTGAACGGTTGTAGGGGACTGCCACACGACGGTTTGTGGGCAGGGTGGTATCATTGGCCCAGGTCCAGTCAGCAGAGGGATAATCTTTGTCAATGAAGGTCAGGTTCAGGGTATCAAACTGATGGGATGGCAGTACCGGATCGAAACCACAGGGTGTCTGGTTCCAGTCTCCGCCTACAACAATGTAATTCCCCTTTTCATATTCCGATAGCAGGAATTCTTTCAGGTATGACATTTGTAACATCCTCAATGAACCATCGTCGTATGCAGAATTGTGTGTATTGACAACGACCAGTTCGTTGCCATTTTCAACCGGGTAGTGGTTTACCAGGAAGCAGCGGTCAAGCATGAAGAGCTTCATGGGCCAGGAGTAGTTTCCGGGAAAACTGTGTCTGGTAACCATTGAAGGCATATGCCTTGAGAGGGTCATCAATCCCGATTCCACCTGTCCCATGGGATTCTTCAATGGGATGGGTACAAATGAAACTTTGTAATTCATTCCAAAGAAACTGCTGAAATGATGGAAATGTCCTTCAATGATCTCATACTGGTTATAATGGTAACTCCGTTTCGAATTACGGTCCACCTCCTGCAACAGGATAAAATCATAATCAAGGTAAGGTGTGAGGGTGTTAACAACTCCTTTCATGTTATTGATCACCCCTTCTTCCGGGGGTCGCATTTGATCACCTCCATCATAGAAGAAATCCATGGAAGCATCAAGCCCGGCATACCCAACATTCCATATCAACAGGTTGAGGCGGGAAGTGTCTGGTATATTAGAAACCAGATTATCTGCGTGTTGCAACTCTTTTGGAGCTGGTTTATAATCATCAATAGTGGCATAGGAAAGGAATACAAGAAATGCCCCGACCAGGATCAGGATCAGGTATAACAACGGACGAATAACTTTCATGGATAGTTCAATCTGAATGGCTTAAAAAAATAAATGTACGTAATTATCTTAATTTCCTTGTGTTGGTGAAATGGAAATTATTTATAAATTGACCGCACCTTAAACTGACCCCTATGAAAAACAGACTGCTTTCCATTTGCCTGCTCTCTTTTGTTTCATATACATTGCTCGCACAGGATTCCGACTCCTCTCCCAGAGAAGAAAAAATAAAATCGGGCTTTTCCCTAGGCGGTGTACCTGTGGTGGCCTATGATTCCGATTTGGGATTTAAATACGGAGCCCTGGTCAATCTTTACTGGTTTGGTGACGGTTCACGTTATCCCATGTATGATCATTCTGTATACGTTGAATGGTCACGCACAACCAAAGGAAGCGGGATCAACCAGATCACCTATGATACGGATAAGCTGATCCCGGGGATCCGGTCTTTCTTCGAGGCCAGTTACCTGACCGAGAAGGCACTCGATTTCTTTGGCTTTAACGGGTACCAGGCGGTTTATAATGCAGATTATGAAGCGGACTATAATCAGCACGGCAATGCCAACAGGCTGTATTACAGGCATTCAAGGCAGCTCGTGAGACTGAAGGCCGACTTCCAGGGAGAGATCATTGGACAGAAACTTCGATGGCTTGGGGGCATCGCCTATTACGGGAGTTCCATAGACTCGGTGGATGTAGATGGTTTGAATGAAGGTAAGGAAGATGACCATCTGTCTCACAACTCCCTGTATGGAAACTATGTGGATTGGGGCCTTATTCAGTGTGACCAGGCCCATGGGGGAGGGCATACCCTGCTGAAGGCTGGACTTGTATATGACACGAGGGATAACGAACCCAATCCTTATAAGGGAATCTGGACAGAATTGCAGTTGCATTATGCACCCTCATTTTTGAGCAACACTGAATATAGTTATTCCCGGTTGATCTTCACACACCGCCAGTATTTCACTGTAATTCCCGAGTGGATGAACCTGGCGTACCGGCTCTCATACCAGGGGAAACTTACCGGTGAAATGCCATTTTACATGCTTCCTTACATTTATCAGACAGCTCCAAAACTTACAAGAGACGGAGTTGGGGGATCAAAGACAGTTCGCGGGGTATTGCGTAACCGGATCGTGGGAGATGGTTTTGCGTTTGGAAACGTTGAATTGCGTGGAAAGATATTAAGAACAACCGTATTGAATCAAAACTTTTATATAGCCCTCTCGGCCTTTGTGGATGCGGGTATGGTTACCCAGAAATATAAGTTTGACGCTTCAGGTCTGCCTGATCCTGAAGACTGGCCTGTGGAGCTTCCTGAAGAGATTATTGACCTGGATGCAAAAGAGGTTCCCCACCTTGGATTTGGTGGAGGTATTCATTTTGTCATTAACCACAACTTTATCGTAACAGCGGATTATGGAATGGCAGCCAAAAAGGATGATGGAGATTCGGGATTGTACATCAATCTGAATTTCCTTTTCTGATACCGCACTCATCATAGAGCTTTTCCAGGAATTGCAGCATGAAGTTATGTCGCTCCATGGCTATACGCTTTCCGGTTTCTGTATTCATCAGCCCCTTTAGCTTGAGGAGCTTCTCATAAAAGTGATTGATGGTAGGGGCGTTTGATCGATGGTATGCCTTTGAATCCTTGTACTCCTGAAGCGATATGGAAGGGTCATATATGGGCCTGTTCTTAAAACCGCCATAATTGAATGCCCTGGCTATTCCTATTGCCCCTATGGCATCCAGCCGGTCTGCATCCTGAACGATCCGGAATTCAATGCTGTTAATGCGATCCTGAGGAAATCCACCTTTGTATGAGACGTACTTGATGATGGTTTGAATATGTTCGGTTCGTTCCCGGTCAATATCATTTTTCATAAGGAAATTATAGGCCAGTTGACTCCCAATCTCATCATCACCACCATTGAACTTGGCATCAGAAATATCGTGCAAAAGTGCTGCCAGTTCGATGGTTAAAAGGTCACCCTCTCCTTCCACCTCCCTGATATTCACAGCCATATTCCATACCCGTTCGATGTGATACCAATCGTGTCCGCCTTCGGCATTGGCCAGTATCTCCTTAACATATGTGATTGTCTTTTGAATAGTTGAATCAGTGGAATTCATAGAATTTTTACTGGTAGAATTTCCCTAATAATGATAAGCAGTATTCCGTGAGAACCTACTACTCTTATTTCCTTTTTTGATATTTAATCAATTCCTCATCTGTTAATTCTTCATTGCTAACTAATTGATAATGTCTTTCTGAAGTAATTTTTATTGTGGAGTTATTTTGTTCAAAAGAAAACAGGGCAATTTTTCCGTCTAACATGAATTGAGTAGCTACTGGAATACAGAAAAGGTTTGGAAACTTACTATTGCATAATTCAATGTCTTGTTCAATCTGAACTTTCCCCTGTTTGTTACTTCCACCTTTAGCTTGAATGGGAATGACATAATGTACACCTTTCTTGTCAATGCCAATATAGATTTCGTCTGTTTCGACTTGACCTAAACCAGGAACAGTGGTTCTTAAATGATTTTGAAGTGAATAACAAGTAATTCCGAGAAAAATGTCTATTAGTCGATTATATCTCAATATTGCAAGCAAAGCCTGTTCGTCTGTTAAGGAATACTTATCAATAACACCTGGAGTTGAATCAAGAATTTTTGAATGAGCTAAATTCTGGTTGGGAATTATTTCTAACTTAGGTTCTAAGCAAAAGCTATAAGTGCCTCTGCCTGCAAGCTTTATCAGCCATTCTTCATTTTCACTTGCTATATCCAAGATTTTGGAAGGGAGTTTAGTCCTGAATCGAAAAGAGTAGATTACATCCCCAAGGTTTTTAGGCAAACTAATGTTGATCTCTTGCGCAACTTTTTCAATATCTGACCTAAGAAATCTCACCTTTTTTGAGCCTTTCTTATAATTATTAAAGAATATTTTTTCGATAAGTTGACTATATCTGTTTTTGTTCATTATATACCAGAATATTCTAGGATTAGTACTTCCTCTCTAAGTTCTTCTTTTGAACGGGTTGCAAATCTTGTTCTAAACAATTCTAAATCGAGAACTTTGTAATCAAATGATTCGGCGATCTCTGCAAGTAATTGACCAGTTCTTATCATAACTCTCAAGTAAGATGCTTGATCACCCACGACATAAGCTAACTTGGCACCAGGCTCTAAACAATTTCTGAGATTGGAAAAGTGTCTAGCCATTCCTCCAAAATACTGAAGGGTTACCTTACTATACATTTTTTCAAATCCTGAGGTCTTGTTTAATTCAATTCTCCTCTTTTCAATTTGTTGTGCAATTGATTGAATAGAATAGTTGTCTTTGACAAATAAATGATCAGAATCTTCTTTGTAAACGCTTCTTGTGTTCGATCTCACAAATGTTTTTTTACTTCTCTTAATTCCTGAAGGTTAGTTACCAACCCAATTAAAACATTTTCTAATCTTGTGGTTCTAGAATAATCTTTTTCATTTGGATAGGGAGGGGAAGTAATTACAGCATTAATTGAGTTTGGGGTAAGATATTGATTCACTACTCTTGCGTCACCCAAAAGTATTTCTGATTTGATAGTGTTA
>Ga0255420_10330_pt1 | contig 10910 bp, 9 predicted proteins | sample ANMaggSeSYBR02I3_FD_182630 | JGI IMG/M metagenome (GOLD analysis project Ga0255420, IMG submission 182630) | Sediment cell enrichment communities from methane seep in Santa Monica Basin, California, United Staets - ANME aggregate JGI... | ecosystem: Environmental > Aquatic > Marine > Cold seeps >...
ACTAAACAGCAAAGAGCCATTATTATTCTGGAATAAATCGTTGCACCGATTACTGCAAATGCAATACTCGAATTGTGCAACGATTTTTTAGAACTTGAAAAAGTGTAGCTGATATGTTGAGCTTTTACACATATTGATTTATATTAGACCACATTCATAGGGAATACCTGTCCGGGTGAGAAATATACCAGAAATAAAAGTCAACGGGATAAACCTATACTATAAAAAAAGAGGAAAAGGAAATCCCATGTATGTACTGCACGGAGGTCCGGGACTTGACCACAGGTACTTTGGCCGCTCACTGAGCGGACTTGAAAGTTACCGTGAATTATATTACATAGATTTCAGGGGGCACGGCAAGTCCTCAAAAACCGATAACAAAACCTATACCCTCGAAACTTTTACAGATGATATAAATGCAATGCGTAAAGCTCTCGGACACGAGACTATTGAGATACTGGGTCATTCCATGGGAGGTTTTGTGGCGCTGTTGTATACACTGCGCTACCCTGGGCATCTTGATACGTTGATTCTGGTAGACACAACAGCAAAACAAACCGGCATAAAAGGGTATTATCCATTAAAGGCCGTCCTGATGTATACGAACCTGAAATACTATTTACAGTACAGGATGAAAAAAACAATTGATAAAGAATCATTTGCCAGGGAGATTCTACTGAAAAGCTGGCCCATATATGTTTCTGACAAATTGCTTCCGGAATATTCTAATTATATCAAATCCCTGCGGGGTGTTAGTATCTTCTTTGATATGCAGCAGGAATTACAATTGTTCAATGTAAGTGAAGAACTTGAAAACATCCACCAGCCCACCCTGATAATCTTTGGTGAAAAAGACCCGCTAATGGAAGGCGGACGGCTGCTAAAAGGGATCAGGCAATCACGATTTTCTGTGATACCATCTGCTAAAAACCTGCCGTTTTTGGAAGATAAGAAATACTTTAACATGGTGGTCAGGGAATTCCTCACAGGAAAAATGTTATGATCTTTATGTACTGGATTGTGTGGATTTAATGTGACTGTTTGAGGGATGGGAATAATTAATAAAGAAATGTTTTTTATCTCACCCCCCTAATCTCCACCTATGCTTACCACCGAAGAACTCTCAGGCATTGTCGAAGTCATGGTTGTGGTATCTGAGGAAGAAATAATTGACATCGCCCAGGAATTAGCATATTTACGGGACGATGAGACACCTGAGCCAGAAGATCTCAGGCAACTAATCACGTCGGCAATGAAGATACACTGGCTTGAACCCATCCCCTCTCCAGCAGTATTTGATGCTCCACAGAGTTCAAAGTTATATATAGCAGGTCCTGCTTCATTTGGCACAGTGCCACCTGAACTGAGCGAGATAATGGATACAATTGAATTTGAGGGGTGCAGGTCCTTTGACTGGGATGTGGTCGCTTCAAATATTATTCCTGACATGTCACGTAAACTGGACCGTTTGGAAGCAGTGGTCGAGGATGCTGCCGACGGGGTTGTTGTGATAAAAAAAGCAGAAACAGAATACAGTGAACTGTTCAACCTTTACTATGATTATGATTTCTGGCTACCCGATGGTCTACCTGGAATAGGCGGGAGACTGGAAGACACAAGCCAGCGACTGAAAGAGATAAAAGAAGCAGATTAACAGCATATTGAGGAACATATCTATGCCGGAAAAAAATATTCGCTACCAGTTAGGCAATCATGCTATAGCACAGGCATTATACGATAGCGAGGTGGATCTTGTATCAGGCTATCCAGGCACCCCTTCATCCGAGATCATCGAGGCCCTTGCCCGGTTGAAACCGGATTGTCATGTCGAGTGGTCTGTGAACGAAAAAGTTGCGCTGGAAGTGGCTATAGGTGCCTCATGGTCAGGGGGGCGCAGCGCAGCTACCATGAAACACGTTGGTCTTAACGTGGCCTCGGACCCGTTTATGACCCTTGCATATGCAGGCGTTATGGGCGGGCTGGTCATAATCTCTGCCGATGATCCCGGATGCCATTCGTCACAGAATGAGCAGGATAACAGGCGGTATGCACAATTTGCCCGTATACCCTGCCTGGACCCGGCAACGCCGCAGGAAGCTTGTGATATGGTGTCCTATGCTTTTGATCTCTCTGAGAAGTTCGAGATGCCTGTGATACTTCGCCCCACCACCCGGGTGTGTCACGGCAAATCTGACATTAGAATGCCTGGAACTAAAAAACCAGGCAAAAAGATTGGTTTTGAAAAAAGACCGCAGCAGTGGGTAATGCTCCCTCCCCATGCCAGGGTGCGCCATAATGTGCTGATTGAAAAACAGGATATAATAGCTGAGGCACTTGGTTCTTCAAAATGGAACCAACTGGATATTGTTAAGGGCGCTGAACTGGGGATTATCGCATCGGGTGTGGCATCTGTTTATGCAAGGGAGGCCATAGAACGGCTAGGTATAAAGGCATCTTTTTTGAAAATATCTACTTATCCGATGCCCCTTAACCTGATAGAACAATTACTGGACTCAGTGGGACAACTGCCGGACCCGGTAGGACAGGTACTGGTGATAGAGGAGCTGGAACCTGTTGTGGAAGAGGCCGTAAAGTCAATATCGGGTACAAGGAATGTGGATGTACACGGAAAAGACATGGTACCCATAAACGGGGAACTAAACGTATCAATCGTGGAAGCTGCTATCTCAAAGGTTGCTGGTCTTGACTTTGCTCCACATGTACCTGTTGAGTCGCCAGTTGAACTTCCGAACCGTCCACCTGTCATGTGTCCGGGCTGCCCGCACAGGGCCACCTATTATGCCATGAAGAAAGCCTTTGGCAAATCGGCAGTATTCCCTGGCGATATCGGATGCTATACCCTTGGTGTCCAGATGGGGACAATGGATACCTGCCTGTGCATGGGTGCCAGCATTACCACAGCGTCCGGCATATACCATGCAGGTGAGACCAAACCTATCTGCTGTTCCATCGGCGACTCCACCTTTTTGCATACAGGTATTCCAGGGCTGTTGAATGCTGTGTACAATGGTGCGGATATCACAGTTACAATCCTGGATAACAGGACCACTGCCATGACAGGGCACCAGCCCAATCCAGGCACAGGATTGAACGTACTGGGCGATGCTACGTTCATGGCCTCACTGGAAGATATTTCAAAGTCGTGCGGAGTGGAGTTTGTGGAAGCAACCGACCCCTTTGACGTTAAAGAAACTATTGAGGTATTCAATCAGGCCAGGGAGCATAAATCAACGGCAGTGGTCATTTCACGACAGGAGTGTATCATCACGGCCCGCAGGCGTGGAATAAGGCTCACACCATTTGCAGTCGACCCTGACGAATGCCAGGGATGTAAAGCGTGTATCAGGTTCGGGTGTCCTGCGTCTTCGTTCATTGAATCCACAGAAGAAGGGCAAAAGGGGAAGGCAGTCATCGGTGGACTTTGTGTGGGCTGCGGGGTATGTGCCCAGGTCTGCCCGTTCAATGCTATTAAGGAGGTCTCCAAATGACAGAATTCGACCTTGTAATTGTAGGTGTTGGCGGACAGGGTGCCATACTTGCTTCCGATATCGTGGGGATGGCGGCAGTGAATGAAGGGTTGCACGTTCAGGCTTCTGAAACACACGGGATGGCGCAGCGCGGCGGTTCGGTTATCAACCATGTAAGGCTTGATTGCAGGTATGGTTCACTGATACCGGCGGGCAGGGCCGATGCCATACTTGGTCTGGAACCGGCAGAGGCCTTAAGGGCCATAGATTTCCTGTCACCGGATGGTGTGGTGGTAGTGAATACAAATTCTATTTTTCCAATTACTGTTCTGTCAGGTGCTTCAGTGTACCCTGTAATAGATGCCGTGTTAGATGACCTGGACGGCCGGTGTAAACATCTGGTGTCTTTGGATGCAGACAGGATCGCCATTGAGGCAGGCCATCCATTAACAGCGAACGTAGTACTGATAGGTGCGCTTTCCAATTTCCTGCCCCTGAATGTCGGGAGCCTTGAAGAGAGCATAAGTAATCTGGTGCCGCCCAGGACCGTGGAAGTGAACCTGAAGGCTTTCAGGCTTGGAATGGAGTCGGTGGGAATGGATTAAATCAAAAGAAGAAAGACAAGACCAAAAGTTGATCTCGATCGTAATACCCCGCAGCTCTGCTGCGGTTGGGTGTCGTTTGACTCCAGAGACTTTTTATTATTTTCCGGGACGATTCGAAAAACAGACGATTAAGATAGAGCGGTTACATGCTCCCCTCCATCTTAGAATGGTACGTGAGACTTTTACCTCATACTGTTCAAGCTATTTCTTCTCTGGATTGGGATTTAAAGTTTTTTTACTTTTTAAAATCCAGGTTTTAATTCATGTGACTTTATAATAAGTATATATTCACCTGTCCATCCTGACACCTGCGACTAGTTGATGAAAGGGAAGCGGGAAGCTTGGCCAGTCCTTGAGCGATTTTTGGGGCCTGGATTGCTGTTGGAATCCACGATGTCCCATTTGAATTTTTTTATCTGTGCATTGCTTATCAGGAAAATGTTCACTTCGTTCGCATTTTCTAAACCAACAGGAAAGTATATACTTTCCTACATGCTGAAAAAATAATGGGTTTGGCGGGCTGGAAGGGATTTGAACCCCTGGCCGATGGATTAAGAGTCCATCGCTCTGCCTGACTAAGCTACCAGCCCATGCTGAAGCTTTCTCATAATTATATTATCATGATATATACGTTTCGTAGAATCTGCATGAAACTTTCCACGGCATCAAGATTAGCTTGCAACTTCGTAAATTCCCCCCATCATTCCAACTAAAAAAGCTTAGCATACGCCCCAAAATTGCTACATAATCCAAACAGAAAAAGTAAACACAAGTATAGTGTGTATATAGTAAGGTCCATAACATCTGCTTATTAGCCGTGAACGGAGCTCTAATTATCCTTTTGTTTTGCCATACCTTGAAATCATGAACAGAATTTTAGAAGTTAAAAACATGAACATAAGAATCCTTGAGTGGAACAAGTCTCATGACCTTAACATATCTGCGATCTATGCAGTAGAAAGTTACAAAAAACAGATATGGTTTGGTTAATCCTATTCGCAGAAATTCACAGTGTTTATCTTCACATGTATCACTCCTCTTTGGGCAGTTAATTGTTCTGCCAGTTTTACCAGATGTTCTCCTTCTCCGCGCAGGACTAAAATACGCATGTAATAATCACTGGTAATATGAACCCGCAAAGAGGATAGTAATATTTCATTTGACTCAAAAATTATTTTTTCAATAATGGCAGGTAAACCTTTCTTCACCGGGTTGTAGACTATCTCGAATATTCCTATACGTTCGCCTTTAACATCATTCATCCATTCATGATACTTGATATATCTCCTGATGGCGTCCCTGATGGCATCTGACCTGGATGAGTGACCATTATTAATAATTGATTCGTCGAAGTGTGCCAATAAATCGTTCGGGAGCGTTATCCCGATCCTGGCTAATTCTTTTGTCATCCGGATGCTCCAAATATCAACACTGCAATAAATGGTGGAAAACGCAGAGAGAAGAGGAGCAACCCTCTGCATTTTTCATTTATAGTGCAGATGTATTTACGGAGGATGATAGTTTTCTCAGGTGACTGAGCTTTAGTTGGTTATTTTATATATTTCATTTTTGGTAACTATCATCTGCAATTCATGTCATAGGAGTTACATAGTAATAAGTATTTCTATTATAGTAACACATAATATAACATTTTTGTGGCGTATAGGGGCAATACCAAAATCAAATTCATCCCAATATCACGTTTTTTTTAAAGGTACATTACAAAATTATTCATAAAAACTGCGGTGAATCTTCAAGAATAACCAGGCGTAGTATCCACTTCATATCTAAGGGTAATTGACTATTTTTTGAAATCAAAAACCTACTTAGGCACTTGATTTAGATAATCCGAATATGCATTTTACCCTGCTTTTTGAAACGGATACCTAATTTCCTTGAAATGCACATCCATAAGTCCCGGGTCTTCAAAGTTAAGGTACAGGATGCGTTCCTTTTCAACTCCTGATGCCACCAGTTCACCAATCTTTTTGAACAGGAAGGAGGTTTTCCCTGCCTGCCCTGGACAGATGATGGATTTGATCTTATTGCTTTTGCTTACTTCTAGTTTTCTATCTACCAATTCGGGTAGTGCTCTTTTCTGGAAATCCAGCAGATATTCCTGTATCTCTAAAATAGCCCATGATCAATTAAAATGGAAATAAATAAACATTACCCTGTTAGTTGAACTCATTCCATGACATATCGGCATATTCTTACTTCATAAACTCCAATACTTCGTCCATGCAGCTCACAGAAAAATTCTTCACAGGGAAGAGAGATATCAAAGCCGACACCGTCCTCGAACACTGTAGAATAATCAATGTTAATACAAAGGAGATACTCAATGCTGACATCGCCATCGAGTCAGGTTACATCGTCGGTATCGGCGATGTATCAGGCCTGAGGGATGCAAGTACCAGGATCATCGACGTTAACAACAACTACGTATCCCCTGGTCTGCTGGATGGGCATGTCCATTTCGAATCCAGTATGGTCACCCTGTCCCGTTTCGCAGGAAAAGCACTGGAGTACGGCACCACAGGCATTGTTATCGACCCGCACGAGATAGCAAATGTACTGGGGAGGCGTGGCATCGAACTGGTAATGGAAGAGGCAAAGAGCCTGGCTTTAAATATCTTTGTTGCCGTTTCCTCATGCGTACCTGCCACGCCTTTTGAGACATCGGGAGCTTCCCTTGACACCGCTGATGTGCAGGCGCTTATGGAGAATGAGATGGTGGTGGGATTAGGCGAAGTAATGGACTTCCCTGCCGTATTAAGCGGCGATGCCAGCAAGCTGGCCATGATACAGGCGGCCCGGGAGCGCAGGCTGGTAGTAGACGGGCATGCGCCAGGTTTAAGTGGGCTTGACCTGTGGGGCTATATGGCTGCCGGTATTTCCAGTGACCACGAATCCCTCGTCTACGAGGAGGCGCTTGAGAAACTGCGCCTGGGAATGAAGCTGATGCTAAGGGAAGGTTCGGCAGCAAAGTCTCTTGAGAATTTCCTGCCTCGTTTGCTGGAGGAAGGCGTATCCCTGGAGAATGTATTCTTTGTTACCGATGACAAGCACCCCGAGGACTTACTGGCAGGCTACATGGATTCCATTGTGAGAAAAGCCATTGCCCTGGGCCTGGACCCCCTGGATGCAATATCCATGTGTACAGTAAACACGGCCCGGCATTACCGTATAGACCACCTGGTGGGCTCCATCAGTATTGGCCGCAGGGCTGATCTTGTCATCCTTGACGACCTGGAAGGGTTCAGTATACATTCAGTGATTGCCGGAGGTGCCCTTATTGAAGCACAGACACCTGTTTTCAATTACCCGGATTATGTGTTCGATACGATCAGGTACAGGGAGATTAAGCCACAAGACCTGCAGATAATTTATGCGCCTAATAGCTGCGTATCAGTAAATGTTATCAAGGTTTTTCCTGACCGGATATTTACAGAGAAGGAGAATGCCAAACTTGTTACTGACGAGTCAGGCATCCTGCTGCCTGATACAAACAGGGATATCCTCACTACGGCCGTTATTGATCGCCACGGTAAGAATGGTAACATCGGACTGGGTTTTATCAATGGGTTTGGCCTGAAATCGGGTGCTTTTGCACAGAGCATCGGGCATGATAGCCATAATGTGGTTGTGACCGGGACCGACCATGCCAACATGGCACTGGCGGCCAATACCATTAAGGAGATGAAGGGGGGCATTGTGCTGGTGAAGGATAGTGAGGTGCTGGACAGCCTGTCGCTGCCCTTTGCCGGGTTGTTGAGCCCGGACCCAGTGGAAGATGTGGCTATGGAGCTGGATAGATTGCATGGAAGAATAAAGGAAATGGGGTGTACACTGCCTGCGCCATTTATTACCCACTCCTTCATTGCACTGCCTGTGATTCCTAAGCTGCGACTGACCGACATGGGGCTGTTCGATGTTGAACGATTTGAGATGATCGAAGTTATTATCGGGACTAAAAAATAGACTACTGTCTTATCCAGCCGGCAGTATGACCTTGGGGTAGAAATAGTTGGATATTAAACCAAGATCAATGTTTTTATTTACTAGTATCTGAATTCCAAACCTATAACGGAGGGACTATGTATGTCTAATAAATTCAATCTCACAATATTATTACTGTTCATTATACTGGCAACATCCGGTTGTACTACAAATGTTGGAAAATACGAAGTGCAATATAATGACCCGGAACTAACAGAAAAAAACTGGTGCCCGGAAAAGGCAATTTTCAGTATCTCTAACAACCAGACAGGTGAAGGATATTTTATGCGATACGCTGGAATTGAAATAATAGATGGTATTGAAATGTGCAATCTATGTACCAAGATTAGCAATGAGAACGGCACTATGCAAATAGATTGTCTTTTTGACAATTCTGCTGAATATTTTAGATTCAGAATCGTAGACGAAGATGGTAACGTCCAGATGTTCTTATAAGAATTCAAAGATATTTTACTATTTTCCGGGAGTATTCGAAAAACCGCTACGGGACGCAGAGTAAAATAACGACCCTCTACGTTTAATCTTTTTTGGCATGATCCACTTATCAAGAATAAATTAAAAAGCCTCCTAAAGAGCGAAGAGCCAAATTATTTATTATATCCAGATGCTCTAATAAAAGCTGACAGGCTAGCCTGGGTAGTTAGGCGTTACCTGTTACCCAAAATTGCCGATATGCGAGGGGTGAAGCCGTTGAGATGTTATTAATTACTTCTTCAACCCATGGATTTGGCTGAGGAGATCCGTCCTATGGGGATAACGTTGATATGGAAGCTTTCCTGAAGGCATGTTTCCATGACTTAATTGAGAGAATCGGTACAGGCCCGGAAGGGATTAGACTTACCCTGAACAATTATCGCTCATGGGGTAGCGGGGTGGAGGATTGATTGTGGACCATTGGAGGGTATGCGATGCAGCGACTATTTGGCATGCCTGTCACTCTATTTATCAGAAATATTATAAAGAGAAAAGTGTTAAATATTGATGATACAATGTAGATGACACTTGACGAGATAGCCAAGCCTGGTATGGCGCAGGATTGCTAATCCTGTGGTCATTTTGACCTCGGGGGTTCGAATCCCCCTCTCGTCGTTTGCCAAACAGTAGATCTTCAAGTCTGATTATCATTGACCAGTCGTATGATATTGCTTTTTCCCTTTTTTATCTTGATGATCTTTCCATCTTCTTTCATCTTTGATAAAATAATACTGATCTTTGATTTAGAAAGGCCGCTCAGTTTTACGATTTCTGATTGATGCATCTGTCCACCGGATCTAATGAGGATTTGTTCTATCATTTCTTCATCCTCAAGGATTTCTGTAGCTACTGGACTGAGTTTCGGATCTGCATTATTCTTTGTACCGGATATCGAAGATTTCTTATGTTTGAATAATATCACACATGCAACAGCAGCAGCCAGAATAAACAATACCAGCACCCATATTCCCATATCGCTTTTTTCGTGTGAGAGCACCAGAGCAGGCTCACCTTTATCAAAACTGCGGGCTAGTGTACCATCCCATATCAATCTATTCCCATCACGCTTATCAAAGTCCGGAGATACACTTTCCACTTCATAGCCCACCGGGATATTAATAACCAGAACATTATCATAGGAGAGGATCATTCCTTCAGAAAATACATCCCCGATGAAAAACTTATTAGATTCGGTACGTGAAAAATTCATCCAATCAAAACTGAAACGAACAATTCCAAATGTACCTGATAAAGTATTCAAAGTGTCATAAGAAAGATCGAAATTTTCAGCATTCATTGAGCGATTAGAGGACAATTCAGCCAAAATAATAAACCACTCAATCCTTCCCCTGAATTCTTCAATATCATACTGGTATTGTTCTATACTCTCCCCACTTTGAATGTATTCCTCCCATTCATCAATTTCATTCTGGTTGGCAAGTGGTAGATATTCTTCCATAGTCCATACAGCATTCCCATTTTCATGAACATCTATGCAGATAACTGATTGGGCTGTTGCTGTATGTATTAATAAAAACAAACAAAGAAAGAAAAGTCCCATTCGTTTCATTTTTTCACTTCCTGACAACAATAGATTTAAGATTTACTACTTGCTAATCGACTGGTCCTGATCTTTCACCTTTCAATTACTCTCATTGCTTTGTTTGTTTAGTTTTTATTGCCATTTTTGCCTTTACCGCTGTTCGATTCTTTTTTAGTCTCTGTATCTTTCCCGTTGTCAGCTTCTTTTGCGTTGTCAACATCTTTTCCGTTGTCAACATCTTTTCCGTTGTCAGCATCTTTTCCGTTGTCAACATCTCTTCCGTTCTCTGAAATATTAAACAATTTTCCAGATTGTGCAATCTTGGCATATCCTTGCACCATTTTCTGGTTAGATTTTGCGTCTATCTGAGCTTGCTGCAGTCCGGCAACATATTCCTCATTTGATATTTTGCCTGACTTATAATCATCAAGCAGAGCTGCACGCGTGCTTTGTCGTTTGTCTATCTCCTCATGAAGCAGATTCACTTTCTGGGCTATGTACTCTTGACCTTTATCACCCAACCCAAGCACTTTTTGCTTTTCCATCCGGATCTTAACATCATCGCCTGCATTCCTAAGAGCACCATCAATGATACCAAACATGTGGTGACCGCCACTGAAATCCCCGATCTCATATACATTTACATACCATGTGAATTTCACTTGTGAGTCGTTATAACTTCCATTGACGATTACTTTGTGGGGCGATCCAATATTACTGATATCCCACGTGTGATCATATGAGTAAATATTACCGCTTACTATTCCGTCGTTAGTA
>Ga0255420_10331_pt1 | contig 10904 bp, 3 predicted proteins | sample ANMaggSeSYBR02I3_FD_182630 | JGI IMG/M metagenome (GOLD analysis project Ga0255420, IMG submission 182630) | Sediment cell enrichment communities from methane seep in Santa Monica Basin, California, United Staets - ANME aggregate JGI... | ecosystem: Environmental > Aquatic > Marine > Cold seeps >...
CTGCTGGCTTTGCGATGCCTGATCATCTTTTTGCTGGGGGTGGCGCTGGCGAGGTTCGTCGGCTGTTCGCAGTTGGATCGGCTGGGGCTTATCGAGGGCCAGCGGACAGTCGTTTTCGTGCTGGACGACAGCTACTCCATGGGACAGGTCCGCGGCGGCCGCACCGCGTTTTCCATCGCCGTCGATGATCTCAAATCCCGCCTTGGCCAATTGCGAGGCAAGGACCAGGTCGCCATACTGCTGACCAGCAGGCCCCAGCCGGACAAAGCATTCCTGAAGCTCGGCCCGGTTACCGACACCCAATCGCTGCTGGCGAGGATAGGGCAGCTCAAACCCAGCGACGCCCGGACTGACCTCAGCGAGGCGATGGTTGCCGCAGCGGAGTATTTTCATGGTGTTGAAGGCGGCAAGCGGCTGTACGTGCTGGGCGATTTCCGCCGGGCGGATATGACCGGCCGGGACCGGGTCGCCAGGTTCCAGCAGGCCTTTGCAGATATTCAAGCTGCCGACGTTGTCGTGACGATGATGGACTACGGCCGGGCGGCGCACAAAAATCTGACCGTCGAAAGCGTCGAACTGGAAAATCATTTCGCCTTGGCGTCCAAACGTTGCGATATCCTGATAAAAGTACGCAATAACGGTTCGAAACGAGTCACGAACGTACCGGTCAATCTGTCGGTGAAATTCCACGACGGCGAAAAAATGCGAACGGTCTCGTTGCCTGTGCGGACTATCGGCTCGCTCGAACCGAACCGGACGTGGGAAAAGAAGATTCCCTTTGTGCCGGAGCTTGCGGTTTCGACGGTTATCTGCGTCAAGCTGCCGGGTGACGACCTGCCCGGCGACAACCAGGCCGCCATCGCCCTGAACGTACGCAAGGCGACGAAGGTGCTCATCGTCGATGGTCGCCCCGCCACAGGCGCGCGGTCGGAGGATGCGGCATCGTTCTTCCTGGCCTGCGCGCTGGACCCCAGCCGACAGGCCGACCACGACTTCGACGTGGACATCATTTCCAGAGAAGACCTGTCCTCGGCGGTCTACGGCGACTACGACATTGTACTGCTGTTGAACCTGTCCGACTTTCCGCTTCAGCCGAAAAAATTGCCGGATAGCGACGAAGTGGAAAATTATCCGTCCCTCGCCGCACTGGAACGATACGTCGCAGCCGGCGGCGGGCTGGTGATATTCACCGGCGACAAACTGAACACCGATTTCTACAACGGGCGGATGTTCAACAAAGGCGCGGGGCTGAACCCGCTGCCGATCCGCACGCCGAAGGGCGACTGGAAGAAAAGGGACAAGTATTTCCAGATCAACCCGAAAACCGTCAGGCTGACGGGGCCGATGAGCTTCTTTACCGGCGACGCCTCCGCGGCCCTGCAGTTGATACGTTTCTTCGCGTTTACTCCCGCCAACGACAGGAACCTCCTTGCAGTCGGATCGCTTGCAAAGGCGCCGGTGGTCGAGGCGCGCTTCAACAATCGCAACGCCAGCCCGGCAGTTGTCTCTCGCCGGTACGGCGCGGGCGACGTGGTGATGTTTTACTCCACGGCCTCGACCCGCTTTAACGACTGGCCGCTGGACGATCCGCCAGGCCTGTTTGTCGTTCCGATGACCGAGTTGATCGAGAATCTCGCCCGCCCGCAGAAAGCTGTCTTCACCGGCCTGGTCGGCGGGGATATTACCCTGCAACTCGACGAAAGCCTCCGCGATGCGACTGCGATCCTTACCCCGCCGGGCGCCGGCGCCGACCTGGTGAGGCTGACCCCTCGCAAGACGGGTACGCGCCCGAAAGTGACATACGACCAGGCCGACGCAGCCGGGCTGTATCGCCTGACGCTGACCCGCCCGGACGAATCTACCGTCGAAGTGCTGTTTGCCCGCAACCCGGACCCGGCTGAGGGGGACCTTCACCCCGGTGGCAAGACGAGCGTCACCACCGCGCTAGGCTCCGGCGAGTACACCTATATCGATCGCGCCTCCGTTGCCGGTAAAGGCCTTGCCGAAGCGGGAGCGGGCAAGGAATACTGGATATGGATGGTCGCGGCCCTGCTGGTGCTGCTGGCGGTGGAGACGTTCCTCGCCCAGAGATTCGGGCATTGGTGAGAGTAATAAAAACGAAAAGTTGACGGCTGAAAGCTGATAAATATGAATCGTATTCTGGAATGGCTGTTGAATATCACGCCGGGCAGGCTGGCTGGTGGCGAGTGGCGAATCGGGCTTGTATCCGATTACAACAACTACGTAAAGCTTGCCCTGATCGGTGTAGCCGTGGCGATGGTCTGGTTGACCATCCACTGCTACCGCCGTGAGGGCGACACGCCCCGGCGTAAAAAGGGCATCCTGGCGGGGTTGCGGATTACGGTGATTCTGCTGGTGCTGCTGATGCTGTTGCAGCCGGCTGTCATCGTTCGCATGTCAGAGACGCTCTACAGCACGGTGCTGGTGCTTATAGACGACAGCATGTCGATGTCCTATAAGGACACCTACGCCGACCCCGCCCAGGCGGAAACACGCAAGGGTCTGACTGATGCGCTCGGCCAGACCGAGGATGGGCTTGCCCGCACGACCCGGCAGGAGATACTCAAGGAACTGCTCGACCGGCCTGACGGTCCGCTGGCGAAACTGGCCGGGGACCATCCCATCGAAGTAATGCGTTTCAGCACCAATCGTCGGGAAAAAGGCTATACCCGCCCGTTGGGGCCGACCATTCCGCTTGCCTCGCCCCGGTCGCCTGAAGCGAAGCCGAAGGCGCCGAAGGAGAAGATGCCCACCGCCGCCTCTGATAAATTGATCGTCCGGGCCATGGAGATGGTTGGCAAGCTGCAGGCTCGCAAAGCCATCGACGCCGACGATGCGCGGGAAATTCTTTCGGATTTCCCGCTATGGATACGCCATATCCCGACCCATGCCGGGCAGTTCGTCAAGTCGCTGGAATCTGCGGTCGGCCAGGAAACCGATAAGGGCGCTCGTAAAGCAGCAAACCGTCTGCTGGGCGAAATTCGCAACCCGCCGATTACCCCCGGCGACGTGCCGACTATGCTGGCTTGGCTGGGGGCGCAGGGATATAACACCAATCATTCCACGGCGATTCGCGAGGCGCTGGACAGCTTTCAGGGCCGGAAAATCGGCGCAATTGTGCTGTTGGGAGACGGCCAACCCACCGAAGCCGGTTCGTCCAAGCGGCTGGCGGCGGCGTTGGAATATGCCGGGGCCATTCCGCGATACACGGTGCTCATCGGCGACCCGACACCGCCGAAGAACCTGGCTGTGACGGCATTGCGGGCGCCGCGGGAAATTCGCGCAGGCGGCAAGACAACCCTCACCGTCATGCTCAGCCATCGCAACCTCGCCGGCAAGGAGGTTGAGGTGCGTCTCTATCGTCGCAAATCCGGCGAGAACTGGCCCACGAACCTTGCCGCCCAAAAACCAATTGCCCTGAAAGTAGTCAAACTCAAAGCGCCTGCGTCCGCTGCCGGCGGAGCCCGCGGCAGCCAGTCGGTTCGGCTGACATTTGAAGCCGACAGCAAGGGCCTCGGCGAGTACGTTTATCGGGCCATAGTGACCAAGCGAAGCGATGAACTGACCGGCGAAGACAACTTCGCCGATGCGATAGTGAAAATTTCCGACAAGAAAATACGCATCCTGCTGATCAGCGGTGACGCCGGGTGGGAATTCCGCTTCATTCGCAACTACTATCTCCGCCAGCCGGAACTTTATCGTCTGAGCGTCTGGCAGCAGAACGCCGACACGGAAGTAAACCAGGCTGCCTCGACGGGTATGAAACTCACGCGACTGCCGAAGACGCTTCAGGAACTCATTCAGACCGACACGAGCCGACCGGCCCCGGACTTGCCGAAAAGCAAAGATCACGCCGCAACCCGCCCGGCTGGCAAGTCCGAGGAAATTCCCCCCGGTTACGACGTGGTGATTCTCTACGACCCTTCGCCGAGTCGGGATGGATTTGACGCGAAGTTCATGAAGAATCTGCACGACTTCGTTACGATTCATCGCGGCGGATTGTGCTATATCGCATCGAACAGGAACAGTTTCGAGGTTCTTCGCGACCCGGCTGCAAAACCCCTTGCCGATCTGCTGCCGGTGACCGTCACGCAGACCCAACTGGACGTGGCTACGATCATTCACGAGACACGCCCCCGGGCGCATTCCGTAAGGCTGACAAGTTACGGCTACGACCATCCCATCACCAAACTCGAAAGCACCAGTGACGTGAACCGCAAAATATGGTCGCTGCTGCCCGGGGTTTACTGGTCGCATGCCGTAGCCTGGCTGAAACCCACCGCCCGCGTCCTGGCGGAAAACGCCAACCCGCTTCGCAAAACCACCGGTAAGGGGCGCCCCGAGCCTCTGATCGCCGTTCACTCCGCGGGTTCCGGTCGGGTGCTGTATATCGGCTTCGATGAGACATGGCGGTGGCGATTTTTGGAGGACGGGTACTATCACCGGCGGTTCTGGTCCAACGTAGCAAGCTATCTCGCGCCTCTCAGCGCTCGGCAGGTGGTGATTACCACCGGCGGAGACCGCTTCAGCGCCGGCGAGAAGATTACCATCGAGGTTGAGGCGTTCGACCGCGAATATAAGCCCCTGACGGATGAGACGTTTGAAGTCCTTCAGATTGATACGAAGACGGGCAGGATACGCAAGCATGAATTGCACGCGGTCAAGGACAAGCCCGGCCGGTACAAGGTCCGGATCATAGCCGACCGCACCGGCACGTTTGAACTTACCTGCCCGGAAACAGTCGCCGAGCGCAGCCGGGTGGCGTCGAAGCAGATACTCGTCGAACTGCCGCAGGCCGAGGCCCGGCGAACCGAGGCCAACGAGCGGGTCATGCGGTCAATCGCCACGAAACCGCGATACTTCCTGCGGGCCGACCAGATAAACCAATTGGCGGAACTGATCCCCGCCGATCACAGAAAACGCTACGAAGACGAACAGCACACGCTATGGGATACGAAGGCGATGCTGCTGCTGATAATAATCCTGCTGGCTGTCGAGTGGATGGTGCGAAAGCGGAGTAATCTGGCGTAATTTTTGGACAATTTTTTTGACGGTTTTTTGACGCAGGAACCTTTCTGACGCGTCAAAGACTCCGGAGAGTAACGGAAAGAACATGGCCGAGAAGAATCAATTGGAATCGAACGTTTACGCCAAGCTTCGCGGGCTGCGAAGAATGCTGCGCGGGCGGCTTACGTTGGAAGCCCTGGCCTGGCTGTCTATCTCGTTGGTGACGCTGGTGGTGGTGACCCTGGCGTTTGACTTCTCGTTACACCTCCAGAGGGATCAGCGAGTGCTGATTCTGGGGCTGTGCGGTTTGGGGGTGTTGGCGGTGCTCTGGCGGGCGTTGCTTTCTCCGCTGATGGTGACGATGGACACTGAGAATCTCGCACTGCTGGTTGAGAGGCGGTACGGGCAACTGGACGATCGGCTCATCAGCGCGCTGCAATTGGCGGACCGCTCTTCAGCGGTGGCGGTTGGCATGAGCGGGGCGATGATCGACCGCATGACCGCCGAGGCCAACAGTATGGTTGCGGGGCTGAAATTTTCCACCGTGGTCGAGGCCCGGCGGATGGGCAAGGTCTGGGCCTTTGCGGGGGCGCTGCTGATTTTACTGGGCGGGTTTGCCGTTATGCGGCCGGACATTATGCGCTTGTGGTATCAAAGGAATATTCTTCTGGCCAATGTGGACTGGCCGCAGCATACGTACCTCAGCGTCTACTATGTAGATCGCGACGGGCAGCTTCAGCCGCTGCTGGACGTCGCCGAAGACGGGAGCATTCGGGCGACGCACCAGGTTGTCCGGGTGCTTCGTGGGGAGGACCTGCGGGTCGTCGTCGCCACAGCCGCCGGCAGCCAAACGCCGGACTTCGTTACGCTCCACGCGTGGTATCCCTCGGCGGGGAATACCGAAGATCAGGTCCACCCGCTCAGTTCGATGAAATATCGGAAACTCCTTGCCGGCAAGCTCTCCGGTGGTGAGCGTGAAGCCGCCATTTTTACCAAGACGTTCCCGTCGGTATCGGAGGAGTTTCGCTTCCACGTCAGCGGCGGCGATGATCGTCGTGACGGCCGCAGCCCGCACCAGGTTCGCTTGGTCAACGCCCCGGCTTTGAAGAATCTGCGCTTTGTCGTGGAGTATCACCCGTACATGCGACGGGGCGATAGGCTGGTGCTGGACGGCGGGCGCGGCGTGCTGCCCCTGCCGCCCGGCGCGACGGTGCACGTCGAAGCCGTCGCCACAAAGGATCTGCAATCCGCGAAAATTCTCATCGATGGGACCGAAGCCGGAAAAGTGACTCTCTCCGAGATACCCGGCAGCGGGGACCCCTCAGCCAAGCGGCGACTGGCCGGCTCGTTTTCGGTGGCTACCGACAAGGCCCCGCCACGGACCGCGACGCTGAAGTTCGACCTTAAGGATACTGACGGATACACCAATCGTCGCGGCCAGCAGTATATCCTGCAGTTGTTGTCCGACCGGCCGCCTTCCGTGATGCTGCGAAGTCGGGGCGTTCGACAGGTGGTTTGCCCCTCGGCAATGATACCACTGATCGGTATCGCCAGGGATGACAACGGAGTCAAGGATATTCGCGTATTCTATCGTGCCGAAGAAGCCCAATCCGATAATGAAAACGGGTCGGGCGATAAATTATCCCAGCCCGCGGCTGAACCGGACATTATGGTCGGCCTGGTGATTAAGCCCATCGGCGAAGTAACCAAGGTTCTGCGGGACGAGAGAATCCTGGATATCGAGCCGCTGAAGCTGAAGCCTGGAATGAGAATTCTCGCACGGGCGCGGGCGGTGGACCTGTTGCCCAAGTCCCTGGGCGGGCCTAACGTGGGCAGTAGTGATACGCTGACTTTCCACGTGATTTCCAGACAAGAGATGCTGGCCCAACTGGTTGGCAAGCTCAAGGAAGTCAGTATGGAATTTGATCAGGCGATCTGGCAGCAGCAGCTCTCGCGGGATCGCTGCGAGGCTGTCGGCAAGTCTACCGCCGCGGGCAAAATCGGCCCACCGGTCCGCGCGAGGTTGAAGGATGCGGGCAACAAGCAACGGCTGGTTACGAACGAATCAACGAAGGTTGCCGATACGCTGGAAGCCGTCGCCTCGGAAATGGAACTCAACCGCCTGGGCAAGGCCGAGGACCACCAGTTGATCCGCCTGGAAATCGTCGCGCCATTGCAAAGTCTCATCCAGCAGATGGACAAGGCTGCGACCGACCTGGCCGCGACCGTGAATATCTCAGATGCCGGGAAACTGGCCGAGGAAAGCCGACGCATCGCCGAAGAACAGGCTGATATCGTCAGAAAAATGGAAGAAATCCGCAAACTCATGAAAAACCCCCAAAACCGCCTGGAAATCGCACGTCGCCTGGAAAATCTGCTGAAGATGACTATAGAGATGGACACAATCCTGAGACAACAGATCGAAACGGGTACGGTCAAGATGTTTGAGGACGAAAAATAGAACGAAAAATTGCGACGCCTGTGTCGGGAGAATAATTATGAAAAATATGATTTTACAACGCACGATGTTCTGGATACTGGTCGGACTTGTGCTGGCCCCGGCGGGTGTAGCCGCCCAGCCTGCCGCCAAAGCCGATAAGGATAAAATCGGCGACAAAAAACCCGCGGACCTCGTTCGCTCGGCGGAGTATATCAAGAAGAAGTTCGAGGAACTGCTTGGCAGCATGTCCGAGATCGCCGATCTGATGGAAGAAACCGAGCCGGACGTCGCCAAAATTCTCCGCCGCACCGTCGAGCACGCACAGCGCCAATTGGTGACGGACAAGATGGACGATGTGATTAAAAGCCTCCGGAAGGGCCTGGACGAGGCCGCCCGGCAAAGCCATGGCGAGGTGATCGGCCATCTGACCAAGATGCTGCGTATCATCGAGGGAGGCATGCAAGCCAAGTCCGACACCGATAAAAAATTGGAGGAATTGCGGGCGGTTAGGGATCAGATTGAAAAGAACATCGAGCGGCAGAAGGAAGAGAAGTCCAAGACCGATCCCAAAGCCAACGCCGAGGAGATCGACCGTCAGACGCGCGAATTGATCGAGGGTATCAAAAACGCCATTGATAAGCAGAAAAAACTCAACGACGAGACGGACAAGACCGTCCCGGCTGAGGCGAATTTCAAGAAGTTGGCTGATCTGCGACAGGCGGTACGGGACTTGTTGAAGAAGCAGGAGAAGCTCAACGCCTCCACGCGGGACGCAGCTTTGGCGTCTCTGCCTGTCCTGGGCGAGGCCCAGCGGAAGCTGGCCGGCGTCGCCGGGCAGTTGCAGGAGAAACTTGTCAATGCCGGCAAAAGTAGGGCAATGCGCAAGGCCCTCGCTAAAGCTGGCGTCAAACCTGATACGTTGGAGACCGCCGCTGGGCTTGCCGGTTCGGCTGGCGGTGAAATGAAGCAGGCGGCCGGCGCGTTGGGCAAAAGCAGCAAAGCCCAGGCCGGCACCCCCCAGGCCCAGGCGCTGGCGGATCTCAAATCCGCGGACAAGGCCCTGACCGAAGCAATGCAAAAGCTCTCCGCCGGGACACCGTCTGGTAAGCTGGCCAAAAAGCAGGGGGACCTGTCGCAACAGACAAAGAAGCTGGCCGATCTGTCCGATAAGATCGAAAAGATGGCGGGAATCGACCCCAAAAATCTCTCCGGAAAGCAGGGCGAAAATAAGAAGGGCGGGTTGAACAAAGCTGCTGGACACATGGAAAAAGCGTCTCAGAAGCTTTCGGCTGCGGAGAAAAAGCCCGCGCGTAATGAGCAGGACCAGGCTCTGTCGGAATTGCAAAAGCAATTGATACGGGCTGCGGGACTTCGTCGGAAGGCGATGGGACTGGCGAAAAAGAAGATGGACCCAACCGACCAGCAGCAGATCGCCAAGGACGTGAATAAGCTGGCGGAGCGCATGAAATCCGGCCAGGACAATAAGCCGATGCCCGGCCAAAAGTCCGCCTCTAAGGCGGGCAAGTGTGCCGCCTCGGCGGCGGGCAAAATGGGCAAGTGCGACGCAAAGGGCGCCAACAAGAAACAAAAAGAGGCCCTTGAGGAGATGAAAAAGGCTCTGGAGAAGCTGGACGATGACATCGCCAAGCTTGAGCGCCGCGCCAAGGCCGAGAAGTTGGCGAGTATCGAGGACCGGTTGGAGAAAATTCTTGAGGAGCAGAAAGAATGTACGGTCCGAACCCGTAAAACATACGAGAATCGTCAACGGGGCAAGACGCCCTACGACCGCGAGGCCGGCCAGGCGCTTCTGGAGCTTTCCAAGTCGGAAGGCGGTCTTGCGGAAGAGGTCGCGGCGATTCGCCAACTGCTCGTCGGGGAAGGGTCGACGGTTGTGTTTCCCGAAATCCTTGGTGACGTGAAGCAGGATTTGTCGGACGTGCAAAAACGGCTGGCCGACCAGGATCCCGGCCCGCTGACGCAGATAACCCAGGAGGAGATTGAAGCTGTCCTGGAAGAATTGATAAATTCGGTCCGCAAGGAACTGTCCAAGGGCCCCGGCAGGAAGAAGGGCGGCGGCAAGGGTGGGGGGGGGAAATGCAAAAAGAAGCCGCCCCTGATCCCGCCGCTGGCTGAGTTGCGGATGTTGCGAATGCAGGAAGTTCGCATCAGAAAAGGCACCGAAAGGTTGGATAAGCTGTCCACCGCCGGGAAACTGCCCCCGGCGCAGGTGGAATCAAAGACTAAAAAACTGGCCGATCGGCAACAACGGGTGATAAAACTCACCAGGGAGATGGCTGAGAAACTCCTGGCTGCCAAGCTCATGGCCGGTCCAAAGTGAAACCAGAATAACCCAATAAAAAAGCAGGTGAAACAATGCGACGGAACAAACAAATTTGGATGATATTGGTATTGATGGCGGTCTTTGGCGGCGTGGCGATACCGGTCGGCGGGCAGGGACCGGTCGGCGGGGCGGAAGCCGACCTGGCGGAGGTGCTGGATAACATGTCGTCGGAGGAATTGGCGCAACTGGTCAAGATGGCGGCACAGCGACGGCTGACTGTCGAGCGGCAGCAGGTTGTGGGCGAGATCTCCCAGAATATTCTCTATGAGGAGGATGCCGTCAAAAAAGCCAATGCGCTGTTGATGGGGGATGTGAAAAATACCCAGCAGGACAATATCGATCGTATCTGCAAGGCAATGGCGCTCGTGGACGGGCGTTTCGCCGGGGCGTACAAACTGTACCAGACGGGGCGTTTCGCCGAGGCGGCAAAGAAACTCAAGGGCGGCTTGAACCCCGAAGACGCGACGTATTTCAGCGCCGTGATGCACTATATCCATGCTGATTCGCTGCGCAAGGCAGGCAAGACATGGCCGGCTGTCGAGGCGTACACGGAGATTCTGGTGAACCTGCCGGACAGGATAAGCTTTGCGGCGGCGTCAGCGGCCGAGGCGGCGAAACTGTATGAAAGCATGAAACGCGGCATGTACGCCATGGAGATGTACACGTACTGCCTGAGGAACTACAGCCTGACAATGAGTAATAAACAGACCGATGAGATGCTCGCGAAGGTCAAGGCGTACAGGAAGATATACGGTAATCCGATTAAATCGGTCCTGAATTTGATGGGGCAGGTCAAGCAGCAGTTGGACAGAAAGGATACCGGCAAAAAAACGCTGGCCAAGCAAGACGAAGTAATTGCGCTGCTGGAGGATCTGATCCAGACGGCTGAGGAAAAGAATCGGCAAAAGAAGAACCAGAAGGAAAAGGACCAGAAGCGTAAGCGGCAAAAGAATCAGCAGAAAAAGTCTCAGCAGCCCAGTCAAAAGAAGAAGTCAGGCCAGCAGTTGAGCAATCCGCGGGATCCGACCAGCCCGGCGAAGGCGTCCGTGCTCGTGCCGGGTCCGGTAAGCCAACCGAACAAGCTGGCGAAAATGC
>Ga0255420_10040_pt1 | contig 10798 bp, 10 predicted proteins | sample ANMaggSeSYBR02I3_FD_182630 | JGI IMG/M metagenome (GOLD analysis project Ga0255420, IMG submission 182630) | Sediment cell enrichment communities from methane seep in Santa Monica Basin, California, United Staets - ANME aggregate JGI... | ecosystem: Environmental > Aquatic > Marine > Cold seeps >...
GTCTTCAACAACAACAAGTTTTTTATGATTAACTTTGGTGTGACGTGTGGCTTTTCCGAGTGTAATTGCTACTAATTAGATGTTGGTTTGGAGTTTCGCGAAGAAATATATTTCCGAAAGGCTCTAATTTTACCGATAAGAAACAGCAAAAAGAGTAAAGATTTTACAGATTCATAATCATTACAAATTTTCTGGTGAAGCTAAAGGGAAAAATGAGCATTCGAAATAGAATTCTCCCACATGTTTTGAGAGTAATGCGTGGTGGCATCCGTTTGAGACAGCTCGCAAATTTTGCGCATAACCGGCTTATGGCAAAGGCCGAAGTCGTATCTGGGCCACCCACTCATATCTCATTCTTTGTAACAAGCCGCTGTAATTTCCGCTGCGATATGTGTCCAACGCATTCTAAGAAGGTACCAACGAGTTACGTGCACCGGCATCATGAGGCACCTGACATGTCTCTCGATTTGTTGCGTTTTGTTCTGGACCGTTACCCTAACGTGATACGTGTGCCATTGATTGGCGTTGGTGAGCCGCTGCTTAACCCACACTTTTTCGATATGGTAAGAGAGTGCATCAAACGCCGGATGATAGTAGACACAGTTTCTAATGGATATATACTGAATGCTTACATATCTGATATGGTGAGTAGTGGAATTGATCGGATATGTATAAGTGTAAATGGGCACACGGCAGATGAATTTCATCGTATGACGGGAAACCCTGGGGCAAATTATTCGAAAATACTAAGAAATATAGAGGCATTAGTACGGGCACGCGACAACAAGAAGGGAAAGCCACGCATTGAATTGTCCTTTATCATAGACAGATATAACTATCGCTACATGAGGGATATGATTGAAATTGGAGAAAATATAGGAGTAGATGGTGTGTATTTAGCTCAGTTTCAGGCATCACCCTATCCAGGCTTTACACCGGAAGAAAGATGTCTTTATTCAGATGATCCTGCTGTTCGGCAAGAGCTTATGCGGCTGATTCCAAATAAATATCGTTGTCATGTAAGATGGCCTTATTTGTTGAGGCGACCAGGGGATGAAATGACTGACTGTAGATGGCCTTTCAGTATTCTTATAGTTGACGGAGCTGGGAATGTGGGAGGATGCCCAATGCAGTTGTCCAACATACATGAGAACGGTAAGATTTTCGATGAGGACCCATGGAATAACGAATACTTTAAGGACCTAAGAAGACGTCATTTGCAAGGTGATCTTTTTAGGCCATGTGAATCTTGTGTTGAATACGCAGGGGTGGAGCCAAGTCAGTTGGTCAAGAGTAAGCTGCCTACTAGACTTTTGCAAGGAAGCCGAAGGAACCCGTAGCTGTTTGCCGTGCGAGCCAGATATAGAATAATGCATTTCAGGGTGATGCGATCAGCTCGGTGCTGATGGTTTCAGCCGCGGGCTGAGTCGTTTCGCTATGGGTATCAAAGACTAACGCGGGAGAATGCGCATGCCGGAAGTCACGGTACTTATGGCTGTATATAACGGAATGCCTTATTTGCCTACAGCTGTAAACTCCATCCTCAATCAATCGATTCAAGATATTACTTTCTTAATAATTAATGATGGTTCCACGGACGAAACTGAAGATTACCTCAAGCAACTTACTGACAAGAGAATTCGAGTTGTCCATCAATCCAATCGTGGTCAAGGCGCTGCAAGAAATGCTGGATTGGCCATTTGCGAGAGTGAATATATAGCTATGATGGATGCAGACGATGTCTCTTTTAAAACACGACTTGAAGCACAATTGTGTTTTTTGCATAACAATAAAGAGATCGGGATGGTGGGTACTAAATTTGTATACCTTAGCTCAAATGGAAATTTAGGATTCTCACCACCATTGCCGAATGATCATGAGACTATTTATAAAGACCTTTTATGCGGTAAACATGCACTTTGCCAGCCGACTTTAACTTGTCGTGCATCAATAATCAAAAAGATTGGAGGCTTTAGGATCGATGGTTGCGGAGAAGATTTAGACTTATGGTTGCGTATGGGAGAAATCTCTAGACTTGCAAATCTTGACGAAGTGCTTTTTGGATATCGAATCCATTCTGATAGTGTCAATATGAGACTCCAAGCGGAGGTGCAAGGGAGATACGCACACGCCCGTTGCAGTGCAAAAAGGCGGGCAATGGGCCAGCTTGAACCCTCTTATAAGGAATTCCTTGCTCAATGGAACGCTAGGCCTGCCTGGAAGCGAGTAGCTGAAAAATTAGACCTTTATGCCTTGAGTCAGCATCATCGTGCTTTTTCTGATATTGCTGATTTCTATTGGTTTTCGGGTTACGCTCGCCTAATCTGGTCGGCCTTGTGTTCACCCCCTAGAACTTTTCAGCGGATTTTTAGGACTATACGCAAATTTAGGAAGTCATGGCCATAATCTGAGTTACCCAGGGAAAAACTCACGCGAGGGAAAGTAGGCGATGGAAAATAAGGTTAGCGAAATGTGGCCGTGCAAGCATAATGTCTTAGGTGTTGGAATTAGCGCGACCACCTACGACGAATTGCTGGAAACCGTGATAGATGCAGCAAAAGCGAGAGGGGCAGCTTGCATATCTCATTTAGCTGTTCATGGTTTAGTACTTGGTGGTCAAAATCCTTCATTCGGTTTAATGCTTGATGAGTTTAATATAGTTGCACCTGATGGACAACCAGTGAGACTTGCGTTAAACTTACTATATAATACTAAATTAGAAGATCGTTGTTATGGCCCCGAATTTATGATTCGTGTTTGTGAAAAAGCTGCAAATGAAGAAATTGGAGTGTATCTTTATGGCAGCAAATTACAAGTAGTCGAGTCTCTCAAAGCAAATCTAATTAAAAAATATCCGGGACTAGATATTGTTGGTTGTGAACCTTCAGTTTTCAGACAATTGACAGACGAGGAAGATCGGGCATTAGTAAAACGAATCAACGATAGTGATGCCGGTATAGTTTTTATAGGTTTGGGATGTCCAAGGCAAGAAATTTTTACATATCATCATAAAATGAAAATAACCGCTGTTCAAATTTGTGTGGGGGCTGCTTTTGATTTTCATGCCGGGAATAAAAAAATGGCACCTTCATGGATGCAAAGAATGTCACTTGAATGGTTTTTTCGATTAAAGCAAGAACCTAAAAGGTTGTTTTCCCGTTATTTTGTAACCAACACAATATTTTTATACAAATTATTTTTGCAACTTATTAGGCTCAAAATATTCAAAATCATTTAACTTAAGAAGAAAAAGGAAATCACTCTATGAAAGTTTTGGTTACTGGGAGCTGTGGTTTAATTGGTTCAGAAACTGTTCGCTTTTATGATAAACAAGCTGATATTGTTATTGGAATTGACAACAATATGCGGGCGGAGTTCTTTGGCGAAGATGGTGATACGACTTGGGTGAAAAACACACTTGAAGTGGAGTGTCCTAAATACAAGCACCTATCCTTGGACATAAGAGACCGCGAGAAAATTATTGAGATTGTGGATGAAGTCAGGCCTGATCTCATTATCCATTGTGCGGCCCAACCCTCCCATGACCTTGCAGCTAAAATTCCATTTGTTGATTTTGAAGTCAATGCAGTAGGGACTTTAAATTTATTAGAAGCAACTAGAAAATATGTACCAGAAGCAGTTTTCATATTTATGAGCACAAACAAAGTATATGGTGACGCCCCTAATAATATTAAATTAAAAGAGTTAAACTCCCGTTGGGATTATGATGATATTAATTATATCAATGGCATTCCCGAGACATTTAGTATCGATCATTCTAAACATAGTTTGTTTGGAGCAAGTAAAGTTGCTGCAGATATTTTAGTCCAGGAGTATGGGCGGTATTTTAATATGAAAACAGTTGCATTTAGAGGTGGTTGTCTAACAGGTCAAAACCATTCTGGAGCTGAACTCCATGGATTCCTATCTTATTTATTTAAAGCTGCACAGAATGGTAAAAAATATACTATCTATGGATATAAAGGAAAACAAGTCCGCGATCAGATACATAGCGTCGATGTTATTAGAGCCTTCGATGAGTTTTATAAGAATCCAACATATGGGGCAGTTTATAATTTGGGTGGTGGTAAGGGGAATAGTATTTCAATTCTTGAGTCAATAGACAAAGTCGAACAATTGATCAATAAGAAAATTAATTATGATTATACCGACGAAAATAGAATCGGTGATCATATATGTTATTACTCAGATTTATCTAAATTTATAAATGATTATCCAGACTGGTCAATTACATACTCTATAGACCACATTTTTGAAAAATTTGCCAGGAATTCTTATTAACAGGGTTTTTGTTACTTCTTCCTTTTAATGCTTCAAAATTCGTAGATTTTTTGGCGAAAGGATTTTTTGATATTCATAAGCCCCAATGTCCCATATGCTCCCCAATAATCCATTTCCCCAATAATCTTCAGTTAAAAATACATTTGTTCCGTTATCGATACACTGTGAATTTTTCTTAAGCCTAAAGTCTCCATTCATAGCGTCATTGAAGAGCGGATCAGATTCTACTGAATTTGAGCATAAGTATGAACCACAGTATGAAATTTCCCAGTCCTTATAAGCCGATTTAAAGGCATTAGTCCCCCACAAAATAAAGTCGGAATGTTCTTCGCCAAAACAATTATTGGTATAAACATTCCCAGATCCATTGATTCCATCATTTTCACCCCCATTAGCCGCCCACAGTTCTCTCCATAAATTTCCGAAAGCAATGTTGTTTTTTATAATGTTATTTTTAACACAATCCATACATCCAAAATCTACCATTCCGACAACTATTCCAAATCTGGAATTATTGAATGATACATTGTTGTAGATTTCATGATTTTGAATTGGCCTGTTACTACTACTACTTATGCTTATTCCAGCCTTAGCGTTGCTGTATGAAATATTATAATAAATTTCAACCTTATTCGTCATAGCCTCCACAAATATTCCATTCTTATCATTATTACGTACTAAATTGTATCTGGCAATACAGCCATTATTACTTTCATCAAACCAAATCCCATTTCCTGCATGTGCTCCTCCATTCTGACTTTCTTCGTAAACTAAGTTGTTTTCAACTATAACTTTATAGGAGTCATAAACATATATTCCTCCAGCAAGAGTTTGTAATAAGCCATTTTTGTAAGTAGTATTTCGAGCGATGATAATTCCAGTTCCAGTGTTTGATGATTGTAATACAAAGATGCCGCAACCGCCGTTCTCATAAAATGTGGAACCCACAACTGAGCTACTACTTACTTTTGCACCAAATCTAACGCCGGCATTTTCTGAATAGCGAGAAGTTATTGTATTGAGAGTTATTCCGTCATTAGTTCCATAGCCTGAATAAACCCTAATATTAAATTCATTCGATTTTTCAAAAATAATTGTTTTTATTGTAATATAATCTTGATTGTAGACTAGAAGACAATTCTTTCTTTGACTTACCTCAATTACATCGTTTACAGGATTCTCATAGAGATAAATTCGCATATTTGCTGTATCGTTCCACCACTCACTATTTAGATCCAAGTCGGCTTTATTTATTACAGTTGTCAAGCGTGAGTTGTTTCTAAATACTTGACCAGGCTGAGTGAAGCAAGATGCATAATAATGACCATTCTCATCTGGACCATTCCAATTTGAGAAGATATCTGATCCATTGATAATTGGATCATTTCCATTTCCATAGGCCCCAAAAAAAATCGGGTTGTTAAACGTGCCAGAAGACTTAACAATAAGTGTCTCTCTCCAAATTTCTCCACGCTTGAATATAATATTATCTGATGGTTGAAAGCTTGATGCATTCACTTTTGATATGGTCTTCCAGGAAGCTACCTCTGAGGTGCCGTTATTGTTGTCATTGCCATTTGTGGCATCCACATAATAGGTCGCGGCCCAGCCTGCTGAAGACATTACAAGAACGGAAAAAACAGCCAGGATAGCCATTTGAACTTTCTGCACAAATTCATTTGTATTCATTTTATTTTCCCTCTCTTAATATGTTAGAAGAAATGATGCGTGTCATGTAACACATATTTTTTCACTTTCAATCCGCTGGAATATAATCCGAATCACCTGTGATAAGAATCATATTCTATAGGGAGTGTCACGCATGATATGTGCCAAATAAACGGGAGATAAGGCGGAGAGCCACCATTTTGTTTGTAATATCAGCTAAATACAGGCCTAATGAAATATTTATGTCGAGCTTTCGTCGATTGGGTGATAAAATTACCGGCAGGAGTAATATCCAAAAAGGAATTTCTAATTACAAAGATGTAATTACAAAAGCCCGTGAAGATGAGATGCTCAGAGGAAAAACGAGGTAAATGTAGGTTTTTAGATTATATTCTTCAGTAGTTTGAATATTTTTCAGATTCAGTTGACAGAAAGAAAAGATTATCAGAATAAAAAAGCCTCTATTACAGAGGCTTTTTTTATTGGGGGGTGGGGGGCCACTACTCCACTATTCTTGAAAAAATATCAGACGGTCCCCATCATGATGCTTGTTCAAGTATCTTTACGTATTCTTCTTTACTCAATCGGAACCCTTGTGCCAGTAATTCATCAAGGGCATCTTTAAAATTCGTAGGATGACCGTGATAGTAACGCAGCAGGATACCGAAGCCAGTGCAATTGCCTCGGCTTCACCGCATCAAGCGAGATTCTCAAAAAAGCAACGAGGTCACTGTTACTCACTTGGTGATAATGGATCCAGTCGGCACTTTCCACTTCAATAACGCCGGCACGGCCTTTGCCCGCATTTACTACTTCATCGTATACTGCCAGAGGTATGTTGATCTCACCGAATAGTTCTCGTAGCAATTGAAAGCGCCTGATTCGAGCAAGTGCAATCCCTTGCGGGACGGCAATCCCTTGCGGGAAGTCCATAAATAAGTAAATAACTTGACATGGGAAACTTGGAAATTAGACACAGACAGGCGCTGATTGACGCAGACTTTTTTGAATTAGCTGCAGACGCACGCGGACAGACGCAGACATTTTATTCGGCCGACCTGGCCGAATAAAAAATGCAATTGCTTCGAAAAAGGAATAGATTCAAGCACTGTGATCAAAAGAGTAGGTTTTAATTTGCCCGGAGGACATGACAATTATTGTGCCGACAAGCCGTCGGCATAATAGTCTGCGTCTGTCTGCGTGGGTCTGCGGCAAGGTGATGGAGCAACATTATGAAGGCTGGGGGTGCCAAGTCTACGTTTGACTCTTGCCCGTTAGGTTCATGAGGTAAAGCGAAAAGGATTTAGGGATAAAAACGAATGCTGGAATGCTGGAATTAACACTATGCTGGTATAAGAATTAATTTAAGGGATTTAGGGAGTAAGCAGAGGGAAGCTGGAAGCTCATAGCTTTATTGTATTTGGGATTAAAAAAAGATAACTTTAAACTAAAAACCTTTTGAGTTCTTTGTAAAAGTTTTCACGTGAACCTATAAAGATAATTAAAACTTCTTTTTTGTCTTTTGCCATATCAAATACTACCCGATATTGGACGCCGGCATGAAAAATTTTTATATAACGGAGCCCAACGCTAAACCCTTGAAGCAAGCTCCCTTTTTCGGATGGATCCTCTTCAAGTTCCAATAGTCCGGTTCTGATTTTATGTCTGATATGGGCATCAAACCTCTTATATTGCTTCTTTGCTCGTGGGCTTAAGTAGACATCATATTTCATTTTAAATCTCTTAACCCTACACTTTTTCCCTGTTGATGGTTTTTCCATGCTTCTTTCCGCATTGCATCTAACGCTTTGGCATAATCTTTATTAATGAAGAAGAATAGACGTTCCTTGTCGTCTTCACTTAGCTTGGAAGCAGCTTCGATTATCTTTTCATATGTGAGTTCTATGGCAATTTCCGGCATGATTTGGCACCTCCTAAGTTATCCACCTAATAGATAGCGATCGTGATTTTGGGCTGCGTTTTTCAAACAACCAGTTACAGCATTATCTCCAAGAGTATGGAATGTCTTCCATCCTTTTTTAGATGGTTTTGCCTCTTCTGTTATTTCTGAAGCGGCGTGAATACGAATTTCCCCTGTTTTCATTTCGACTTGCAATCGATACCCCAATCCGGCCTTATGCAGCCATTGCTCATCTATCCAAACGCCTTGACTAACATTTAAAATTTGTTTTTTTCCATGGCGAAACTCCTGCTTACATTTCAAAGATTATCAATTGCAATATTTAACCTCAGGGACTTCTTTTTGTCAATCATGTTTTTAATGCCCCCTGTGAAATGTTTGGGACTTTGAAAAAGGCTGGGGGTCACATGGGCTGGGGGTTTACGTTTGACTCTTGCCCGTTAAATTCATGAGATAAAGCGAAAAGGATTTAGGGATAACAAATATAATGGAATAGTTGAATACTGGGACGAACATCGCTGAAGGGTTGCAGAAAAGATAGTGAGCGAGAACTTGCCAGGTTTATGAGCATCGCTGCCGGATCTACAAGCGAGGTATATATACAGGATAAAACATATAGAGAACTTAATCAACAGGTCAATGAGGTAAAGAGGATGTTGAACAGTTTTATCCAAAATCTAAACGCTAATGGCTAAAAGCTAACCGCACAGGTCGGAAAATTGCAAAAGGATTGGTGAAAACGGTTTGCCGCTGATTGACGAGATTCGGATGAAAAAAGGAGGCGAAACAGTTAACATTCTTACCCATTGCAATGCAGGGTGGCTTGCCTGCGTAGAATATGGAACAGCAACCGCCCCGATATATGCTGCCTTTGACAATGATATAGATATACATGTCTGGGTGGACGAAACAAGGCCACTCAACCAGGGGGCCAGGCTAACCGCCTGGGAGCTGGGTAAATATGGTATCAAGCACACTGTCATAACTGATAATGCCGGAGGTCACCTCATGCAGCATGGAATGGTGGATATGGTTATTGTTGGTACAGACAGAACCACCCGTACAGGCGATGTCGCTAACAAGATAGGGACTTATCTTAAAGCACTTGCAGCAAGAGATAACAACATACCCTTTTATGTCGCTCTTCCATCCAGTACTTTTGACTGGGAACTTGATGATGGTGTAAAGGGAATACCTATTGAAGAGAGAGATCCTGATGAAGTTAGATATGTGCAAGGTTCAGATCATGGCTCAATAAGGAGTGTTCTGATTCCTCCGGCAAGCAGCCCTGCAGCTAACTTTGCATTTGACGTAACCCCTGCAAGGCTCGTTACCGGTTTTATAACTGAAAGAGGTATTTGCAGGGCAACAAAACAGGATATAAAGAGGTTGTTCCCCCGTCATGAGACAGGGAACAGGAAACAGAAGATAGAAGATAGGAAGAGATAGGGAACTATCCCAAAATCATACAATAGCTCCCTGTTTTCTATACACTAAATATCAACCAAAACTATGTAGAAAATTCATGGTTTTATGTAATTAACTTCACAATTTTATATAATTAACTTCACAATTTTAGATGCTTTGTTATGAATTAGCACTGACAGCCTCACCCTATAATCGATGTAACTGTCTGTTATTTAAGGTATTATAGCATTACTAATTTCATAACCTCTTGTTTTGGCATAATTATTGCGTACATAGAATAAAATCAGTTAGACCTGTAATTTTTAAAAGGCAGAACTCAGAAATGGAAACATTAGAATTCAGGCAATCGTCTTTCAGGGATTTTCTCCATGTAATCTTTAAACGGAAAAATCAAATTCTGCTCTTTTTCGCTGTCACCGTCTGCACGGTCGTTATCGGCACGTTTGTGAGTAAACCCGTCTATGAGGCCAAGGCACAGATCCTTGTGAAAATGGGCAGGGAAAACATTTATATTCCGCCGACCGGCACCAACAGCCAGATTATCAATTTTAATCGTGACAATCAGATCAACTCTGAAATCGAGCTGTTAAAGAGTCGATCCCTTGCCGAAAACGTAATCAAGTCCCTGGGGACTGAGACCATTTATAAAAATCTTGATCATAAAGGTACTGTTTTGAAATTTCAGAAATCGTTATCCGTGGAAGGGATTAAAAAGTCGGATGTGATTACGGTAAGCTTTAAGCATAAAGATCCGAAGATGGCTGCTAAGATTGTCAACACGCTGGCCAACGCCTATTTTGTCGAGCATCTTTTGGTTCACAAAAATCCCCAATCCTACAATTTTTTCGAAGATCAATCTCGAGTTTTAAAAACCAAGCTGGAACAGTCGGAAGCAGCGCTTGAAACGTTTAAAAAACAGAACAGTGTTACCGCTTTTGATGAGCAGCAAAAACTTCTTTTAAAACATATTGCAGATCTTAATGCTGAATTGAACCGAACGTTAAGCCAGGAAGCAGAAACAAGGAACCGGATACTTCAAATTCGCCAACAACTCGATAAAACCCCTGAAACCATACCCCAAGGCAAAGAGGTTGACCACAATCCTTTTTTGATCAGCAATCTGGAGGCAAGGCTGGTCGAATTACAGCTCAAAGAAAAAGAACTCCTTATAAAATACACGCCTCAAAGCCGCCTGGTTAAAAATGTCAAAGAAAAAATCCAGATGGTTCAAGAGAAGCTGGCCCAAAATGAGAAAAAACAATATGGGAAGAGCCGTGTCGGATTGAACACAACCTATCAGCGACTCCAAGAAGAACTTTTTCGAAACCAGGCCGAGGGCAAAGCTCTGGCAGCGAAAAGAGAGATCCAAAATACCCAGCTTACAGACTACCATGGCAAACTGGAACAACTCAACCAGATAGAGGTAAAGCCGGTAATTTTGGCGGTTCACATCCACCGATTGTTCAAGCTGGTTAAGCT
>Ga0255420_10344_pt1 | contig 10731 bp, 10 predicted proteins | sample ANMaggSeSYBR02I3_FD_182630 | JGI IMG/M metagenome (GOLD analysis project Ga0255420, IMG submission 182630) | Sediment cell enrichment communities from methane seep in Santa Monica Basin, California, United Staets - ANME aggregate JGI... | ecosystem: Environmental > Aquatic > Marine > Cold seeps >...
CTGCTAATCGTTGTGCACCTTAAGTCCGGGCGGGGTGCCGAAGAACAGAAGCTCCGCGACGATCAGGCAAAGGTCATTGGGCGATTCATCAAAGAAATTCGGGAAAAGAGCCGAGAAGACATCCTGTTAGTCGGCGATTTCAACATGATTCCTGGTCAAGATGTCAGTAACTTCCACCATCTCGGTGGTGACGACCTGATGGATTTTCTGTCATCATGGGATCTTCAAGCACGTTTTTCACACATCCTGGAGGCTGGAAGAGCAAACCTGTTGGATGGCTTCGCGATAAGTCGGACGTACAGTACCGAGTATATTCGTGGGAGCCTTCGCATATTTCCAATGCACTGGAGTATGGACATCGGTCGGGAACGATTCCGAGAGACCGTCTCGGACCATCTGCCGTTTGTTGCTTCGTTTAGAATTGATCGAGCTCGAGATTAGGTGCCTAACAAAGTGCTGTTGAGATGGACTGGGCAAAGCCTTTCCGATTTTGAAAATCATGTTTTACAGCTATGTTGTGGCTTTTTTATAGGCTTTCGGTAATCGTTGCCCGGCCCCTCGCTTCCACGAGGTAATAATAATTTCAGGAGATAGGTTGTGGATTATTTTTACGGTTTTGGGAACACTTGGATGCATACTTTCAATTCTTGGCTATCTAATTAAATTTAAAAATAAAATCCAATTGGTAGCCGGAGTATATAAAAATGAGGATAAAATTAAAGACAAGAAGGACTTTGCATCCCTTGTTGGAGGAAATGTACTCATATTGGGACTTATCTTTTGCGCTGGGGCTTTAGGGATTTATATTTGTCCAAGCTATAAAGAATTAATTGAGCCGGCACTTTTATTAAGTCTATTGGTAATCGGCATTTTAACTTATACAAAATCGAAGAAATATATTGAAATGTGACTTTTAAACCAAGAGAAGGCCTGATATAAAATAGGGTTAACTGCCTTTCATCAATTTATTCGAAAAAAATAATTAACAACTCAATCGAGCGAATGCACAGAAACTGTAACTAACCCGCATTTCTCACAAGCAGAAATGCAAAGCGTATTAAGCGTCAATTTTGTAAGCCAATTACTATGAGTAGTGTGTTTTTATGAGCAACGCTACCACTTTGTACCATAATTTGCCGGTCAAAAGCTGTTAAAACAAAAAAATATACATAAAAGACGTACCAATCCTATAGAAAATTGACTTGCTTGTTTTTTTACATGCCTAAACCGGTAAAGGCAATTTTAATAAGTTCTTATAAATCTTCAGAAATATTTCTCGATAAGGATACCCCTCTGCCAATGATACCCACACTTTCCTGACCGTTACGGTGATTTGGGCGCCTATCTTAAAAAGTTTAAGTCGTATGGTATGACACTGGGCTTTAGACATCTGCGTCCCTTTTAAAGCAAGACGGCGAAAACTGCTGACCAGTAAATAAGCGATCGACGAAAAATATAAGCGAATCTGATTGGATCTTATTTTCGAAGTGCTGGTTCGATCTGCAAACAAATACAACTGCTGCTCCTTGATCCTATTTTCCATTTCACCTCGTGCGCAGTAAATATTCTCATATAAAAAAGCGGCATCCGCTTCTTCGTAAGATAGTGATGTGACAACATAACGAGGATTTGATCCTTTTTGTAAATGCTCGGCTTTGCTGATTACTCTTCGTGATCTGTTCCAGCTTCTTCGAGTCTTATAAAAAAAGTCATCGTAGATTCTTGAAGCTCTCCCGCTGGTTGTATACATTAGCTTTGCATATACCAAGTCTTCCTTGATCTTTTTTTTCAAACGCTCATTTTTAGCCAATCCCAATACAAAATAAACCTTGTTTTCTTCACACCAAACCATTATATCTTCCCGGCAAAAACCACTGTCACCCCGTAAAATTATTTTTACATTCGGCCAGCTTTTACGAATCTGTGGGACTATCCTTTTTAACTCCTCAACTGTACCTTTTGCCCCATCTATGTCAGATGGCCTTAATCGGGCACAGAGTAAATGATCCTGACAAAATATATATAAAGGCAGATAACAATATTCTTTATAATATCCATGGAAAAATCGACCCTCTTGATTGCCATGCAGCGGATCATCGGTGGCATCTACGTCTAAAATTATTTGCTCCGGTTCTTTATTATGCGATTTTAAAAATATATCTACAAACAAATGGTCTACCTTTTCCGGGTGGACAACAATTTTTTTATATCGACTCTTCTCGTCGGCATCAGGACTTGTTAATTCAAGCCGGTTCAACGTACTTTTTCCTGCCAGGGCTTTGCCTTTATCACGGTTACATTTTCGATCGATTCCAGTCGGTTCCTGTTTTTCGCATAACACTGCTAACAATGGATCATTCCGAAGCATATCATGATCGTTTAGATCCTCGTAACCGAGTGCTAATCCATATACCCGCTGTGACAGCAATTCTGATACTGTATGCTCAATGTGGCCTTGATTCCGAAAATCCGTAAAGCATTGTGAAAACCCTTTAATGATACCTATGCGTTTTTCCGTTTCTCTGAGCAGAAGTCCACCTGCATCCGATGTGATCATTCCACCATTAAATTTCCCTACAACTTCTCGCTTACCTAACTCTTGAAATTCAATCCGTTTTGGTTTACACTCTGTTTTCATCGGCTGCTCCTTGTGGTTGATATTAACTAACTGAATTAATTGATATTATACCACTTTGAGCGGCCGATTTCAACTGTTTATGTGAGAAATGCGGGCTAAGCACGCACTTGCTATGCGAAAAAACTCTGCATTATATTTTCAAATCTTGCTCCACGCCATGTGGAATCCGGTTTTGTTTCTTCAGATACGAGAATGTCTTGATTTAAAAAAGGCAAAAAGTCAGAAACCTGCGGGATAACGACTCTTACTACCGGAAAATCCAATATCGGATGGGTATAATTCAAAATTATACAATCGGTATTGAACTGTTTGCATATTCTCTTAATTTCCTCAATTTCGCCTAAAACATCCTTGATATTATTGTTACTGTAGGCGTGAACTTCTCCCTGCTCAAGAAACGAGATGTCTTTTGGGTAAATTGAGCATTTCATCAACAGGTAAAAATTATTGACCCGGGATTTGTGGACAAGTGGTTTGTCCAACTGAGGCCGGGGAATTGACAAAGTTTCCCGGCCCTGCATGCTTTCCGTAAAACACCTTGTAAGGCCCTCGTCCATGTTGAAAGATACGCCGGGTATCAGTATTTTATGTTCCAGATGGCCAGGAGGCAGATTGTGGTTGGTAAACAGCACGCCTACGCAGGGCAAAAAGCCGTCAAGAGAAAGATCCTTGATCATTACCTCAACATTCTCTTGCTGATAGAATTTAATCATATCTCTTATTAGGGTATTATTTATAGAATTCGGATTAATTGTAGGAGCTGTTTTTTCATGTTTAATTGTTTGTATTTGAGCATGACGCTCAAATATTTCACATGAAGCCTGAATCATCGCTTCTTCTATGGTATTGCCCGCCGCTATGCCGTTAGATGCATGAATATACGTAACAAAATTGACCGGAACTTTTATTGTCTCTTCACGGATTATTGAGAAGCCGTCAATCCAGTGTTCGGCCATCCGACTGTTTTTGATACGCTCAACATCCTGATCTGTCAGATGGCTCTCGTTGGCCAGCAGGTCTTCTATTCTTATATGGTTTTCCTGTAGATCATCCTGGTGGGCATTTACATATCCATCCATCCATTCAAAATTAAGAAAACTGCTGGTTTCCTGATTGTAAAGGGCCGGGATGTTAAATCTCACTCGTTCTTCAAAGATCGGATAGAACAATCCCGCACTGAAGCGTTCCGCCAGTTCCGCATAGGCGCTGGCCTCAGCAAGTTCCGGGGTAATGCCTTTTCCATTACAGACTATCCGGATTGAATCAATCCAGATTGCTCCCCAATAGATATTGTCCGAGACTCGAAAGCCTGAGTATTGAACGTCGAGGTCCAGTTTTCGAAATCCGTCTTTTATTTTGCGGATAGTATTAGCCGGAATATCACACTTGCCATACTTGTTTCTGACATAATTGGTAAATTTCATTTAAATTAATGGATCATCTCCCGATTAGTTTTAGTTAATTAAGGCAAAATAAATGGTTAATCTCCAATTGAACAGGCGATATCCCAGAGGGTACAAGGGGTCAAGGATTCAAGGGTTCGAGTGAAATGCTAAAAAATTACAAAAAGTTGAAAGTCTGACAAAAGCCATATGGACTCTGCTTATAGATATAAAGAATAACATCAAAATTCCCAAAGGAAGAAAGACAACCATGGATTGCATTAGGATGCTTTAAATATCTTATGGTTCTGTTTGCGAATTGGAAACACATATATTATTAGCAGGGGATTTAGATTTAATTGAATAAGGTGAATTCGGTACACTGAACAAAGACATAGCCAAAATCGAAAGGATGTTAAAAGCGCTGATAAAGTCTTTAGAAAACAAACCCTTGAATCTTTGAACCCTGGAATCCTTGAACCCTGGAATCCTTGAACCCTCTTCTCCAACTAAATTGGAGAAGAACCAAATTAATATACGCTCTTTTCTCCAACAAAAGGATTGTACTTTTTTTCCTGGCCTATGGTAGTATTTCCCATATGACCGGGATAAACCTTTACATCATCTCCGAGCACAAAAAGTTTGTTTTGTATATTAGATTTAAGTGTTTCAAAATTTCCGCCCGGCAGGTCGGTACGGCCTACTGAGCCGGCAAAGAGTGTATCGCCGACAAAAACATGCCCGTCGGTATATAAAGATATCCCTCCCTGTGAATGTCCGGGCGTGTGAATAACTTTCAATGTAATTTTCCCGAAGGAAACTGTGTCTCCATCTTCAAGAGTTCTGTTCGGCTTTGGTGAATTCTCAACTGAAAACCCCCAGGCAGACCCATGAGATGAGATCTCGTCAAGCATATGTGCGTCAAGGGGATGTATCAGGATCTGGGCATCTGTTGCATCTTTCAGACTCTTGTTTCCGCCGACATGATCAAAATGGCCATGCGTATTAATAATATATTTTAATTTCAGGCTTGATTCCGCCAGGGACATAAGAATTCTATCCACTTCGTCTCCAGGATCTATAACGGCAGCCTCTAAAGTTTCTTCACATCCCAAAATAAAGCAATTTGCCTGAATCGGTCCTAGTGTTAGTGATTTGATTATCAAATTATCCTCCCACGTTATTTTTTAATGTTTTTTCTTGCCTTTGCAATCAGTTCAATTTGGTCCACTAATCTTTCGAAAAACCTGAATCTACTTTATATTGTAGCATTCACGGCTTGAAACTGGAAATTAGAAAGTAGAAATTCGGGAGAGATGAAACGAGTTCACGAGTTGAAAGCCAAATTTCCAATTTCTAATTTCACCGTTCCGTGAACGGTTACTTTATCTCTTCATCTATCTCGATTATAAAATCCTCTTTTTCATGTGCTATGCGAATACTGTCAATAATTCCGTTAATAAAAGCGCCGGATTCTTCAGTACCGAATTTCTTCCCTATATCAATCGCCTCGTTTATGGATACCTTTGAAGGAATATCACTACAGCAAATAATTTCATACGCCGCAATCCTCATGATGTTCCTGTCTACCGGAGACATGCGGCTTATTCTCCAGTTTTTGGAAAACCGTTAAATAATCGAGTCGAGTTTCGGAAGAGAGCTTATAACCCCTCTAACCAGTTCTAAAAAAAAAGGACGCGCCCTGTCCGGCGGGTTAAAACAATCACAAAAACGTTCCACCATTTCGTTAGAGATATTCCTGTTTACATCCATAAAAAAAAGAGCTTGCATGGCAAGTTCTCTTGAACGGCGGCGATTTCCCATGATTACGCTTGTTCTACAACTTCAACCAGGTTTGCCATTTCCAGGGCAGACATCGCCGAACTCCAGCCTTTATTTCCTGCTTTTGTTCCGGCGCGTTCAATAGCCTGCTCAATGGTATCTGTGGTTATTATTCCAAAAATTACCGGAACTTCGGATTCTATACTGACAGTGGCAATCCCCTTTGATACTTCGGCACTCACGTATTCAAAATGCGGTGTTGCACCTCGAATCACGGCACCAAGGCATATGACAGCGTCATACTTCTTTTTATTTACCATCTTTTTTGCAACAAGTGGTATTTCAAATGACCCCGGCACTTTCACGATATCTATGTCTTCATCTTTGACACCGCTTCGAAGCAAAGCATCGAGAGCTCCGCCCATAAGCCGGTCTGAAATAAAATCATTAAACCGGCTTACAATAAGGGCAAATTTCTTACCTTCTCCAAGCAGTTGGCCTTCTATAATGTTTGGCATTAGTCTCCTCCCATCAATTATTCTGTGAGGCAGTTTCAAAACGCCCCTTTTTGTCCGATATCTGCGTCAGGCTCAAATTTTAATCCTTAAAATACTCAATGTATTTACCCCAAGGGCATTTACTACGCTGCACCTGTGGTTAAAATTTTCGCCCTCCTTGATCTCGAACAAAATTGAACATTTTGAAACTGCCTCCTGTGAGTAATAATATTTTTTACAGTATAGTTCTCAAGGCATCGCATCAATATTTAACAAATGCCCCATCTTAAGCTTTTTGCATTCAAGGTAACCTTTATTGTATTTATTTGGCTTTATTTCTATTGGAACCTGCTCGACAATACTGAGCCCGTATCCCTGAAGTCCGATCATTTTTTTTGGGTTATTGGTTATGAGTTTCATCTTTCTAACTCCGAGGTCAACCAGCACCTGGGCGCCAATACCGTAATTCCTTAAATCCGGTTTAAATCCTAGCTTTTCGTTTGCCTCAACAGTATCCAGTCCCTCATCCTGTAATACGTAGGCTTTTAACTTGTTAACAAGACCGATGCCCCTGCCTTCCTGCCTTATATAAAGAAGGACTCCTGCACCTTCTTTGTCCATCATCTCCATTGCCTTGTGCAGCTGATCACCACAGTCGCATCTAAGAGATCCGAAAATATCTCCGGTCAGGCATTCTGAGTGGACCCTCACAAGAATCGGTTTATCAGGATCGATTTCACCCTTGACCAGGGCAATATTTTGTATATCCTCCATATCATTTTCATAAACAATAACTTTGAATTTTCCAGCATGGCCCGTAGGAACAACTGTTTCTACAACTCTGTGAACAAAAGATTCTGTTCGCATGCGGTATTCAATAAGATCTGCGATAGTACATATGCCGATACCATGTTCTTTACTGACTTTTTCTAAAGACGGCATTCGAGCCATCGTACCATCATCATTCATGATTTCACAAATAACGCCTGCGGGCTTTAAGCCGGCAAGTCTCGCAAGATCCACAGAACCTTCCGTCTGACCGGATCGTACCATAACCCCGCCCTCCCTTGCCCGTAATGGAAATACATGTCCCGGCCTAACAAGGTCGGTGGGCTTGGCGTTATCATTAATTGCGGCATGGATTGTTGTGGCACGATCTGCAGCGGATATTCCGGTGGTTACACCACATCTGGCCTCGATGGAAATAGTAAACCCTGTCTGAAACTGGGATGTGTTGTTATCAACCATCAGCGGAAGAGCCAAAGAATCGAGCTTTTCGCCTGTCATTGAAAGGCAGATCAGCCCACGTCCGTATTTGGCCATGAAATTTATGGCTTCAGGCGTAACCGCTTCAGCAGCCATTGTAAGGTCCCCTTCGTTTTCACGGTCTTCATCATCCACAAGAATGACCATACGACCGGCTCGGATATCCTTAATGGCGTCTTCTATTGCAATAATGGACATTTATTTATCTCCTGAATATTTTGATATTGATGAATTTAAAAAAAGTCCCATTTCCCCTCTGTCAGCGACAAGTGATTAAGGGGGAGGAAGATTTTTGACTTTTTACGAATATTTAAATAAACCCTGTCCTGGCAAGAAACTGCATGTCAACGGATGATTTTTCAGTCTCTTTTTCATTACCGCTTACTTTACTTTGTGTAACAAAGCGTTCAACATATTTCCCGATCATGTCTGTTTCAACATTAACCAAATCCGATATTTTTTTAAAGCCAAGAGTAGTCAGCTTTACCGTATGCGGAATAATGCTCACCTGAAAGCTTTCATGATCGCATTCATTAACAGTCAGGCTGATACCGTCCACGGCAACAGAGCCTTTTTTTATTATATAATACGCAATCGACTCCGGTATATTAAAAGTAGTAATGATTGCATTTTCTTGGGTTTTTATGCTTTTTATTGTTCCGATACCGTCGATATGCCCTGAAACAAGATGCCCGTCTATCCTGTCGGAAATGCGCAAGGCTCTTTCAAGGTTTACACGGTCTCCGATTTTTGCTTTGCCCAGGGTTGTCTTTGCAACAGTTTCAGGGGAAACATCCACTTCAAACCGTTTTCCACTGAAAGATACTACGGTCAGGCATGCACCATTTACTGCTATGCTGTCGCCAATTTTTGTATTATCAAGCTCGTAATCGGCATTTATAGCCATACGTCTGCTCTGACCGGACGGCTTTATTCCTGAAATGGTTCCAGAACCTTCTATAATACCTGTGAACATGTATCAATATACCCTTCGATCATGACATCATCGCCGAATCGCCGGACATTGATATCTTTTACCGTAATGGATTCACTCATTAACTCCGGGCCGGCTCCACTGCATATGGGGACACCATCATCTCCGCCCAGGATCCTGGGAGCGTAAAAAAAGATAACTTTGTCAACAATCCGGGCTGCAAGAGATGAAGCGATCACACGGCTTCCGCCTTCAATAAGAAGACTTGCAATACCTAAACCTCCAAGACTCTCAATCAGAATATCAAGGTCGATAAGTTCGTCTTTAACAGAAGATTCAAGAATCCGAACGCCTTTTTTTTCTATTCCCGCCTTTCTGTCCTTTGAAGCAGATGCTCCGGTTGCAATGATTGTATCAGAATCGGAATCAAGGTGCAATATCCGGGCATCTTCGGAAATTGAAAGATGCGTATCAAGAATGATCCTTATCGGATCTGATCTCTTCATGCCTTCTAAGCGGGTTGTTAATCTCGGATTGTCCTTTTTGACGGTATCGATTCCCACCATGATTGCATCGACAGCGTGCCTGAGCCTGTGAACAAATATTCTGGATTCCTCACCTGATACCCATCTGGAATCCCCTGTTCTTGTTGCAATTCTTCCGTCCAGTGTTGCAGCACATTTTATAATAACGAACGGGCGTTTCGTTTGGACGTATTTTATAAATGCTTCATTCAGCCTTTTGGCCCTGTCTTCATAAAGGCCTGAAGTAATATCAATGCCTTGTTTTTTTAAATAATCGATACCGCCCCCTTTTACATCGGGGTTGGGATCTTTCATAGCTACCACGACCTTACTGATACCTGCAGCTTTGATTCTTTCGGTGCAGGGAGGTGTCCGTCCATGATGATTACAGGGCTCAAGAGTTACATAGAGAGTTGCTCCTTTTGCTGAATTCCCGGCAGCCTTTATTGCGTTAACTTCTGCATGAGCCTTCCCAACAGCTTCATGATATCCCGATCCAACAACAATGCCGTCTTTAACGACTACAGCTCCGACCATAGGATTCGGTGAAGTAAAGCCCCGGCCCTTTTCTGCAAGGTCTAAGGCCATTTCCATGAACGATTTGTCATCCATCTTCTTCACTGTTTGCTCAGAAGGCCCTTAAGTTCTGAAACAAAATCGTTTACATCCTTAAATTCTCTGTAAACAGATGCAAACCTTACATATGCAACATCGTCCATCTCATGGAGTTTTATCATAATCTTTTCACCAAGGTCTGTAGAAGGAATCTCTTTTTCCCCGGTTTCCCTGAGGTCGCGCTCTATGTCGTCTATAAAATCTTCGATGACATTCATGCTGATGTTTCTTTTTTCACAGGCTTTTTTAATACCGGAACGAATCTTGTCGCGAGAAAAGACTTCTCGACGCCCATCCTTCTTGATAATCATAATGGGGATTTCTTCTATGTGTTCATAAGTAGTAAATCTTCTGCTGCATTCAAGACATTCCCTGCGTCTGCGAATGACATTGCTGTCTTTGCTCAACCGGGAATCTATAACCTTGTTGTCAATTTCTCCACAAAACGGACATTTCATTTATTCTCCCCCTGCTTGCTATCGTTAATCTTAATGTAACTCAGGTATTTAGGTTGAAGACTGAAGGCTGAAGTATATCAATCATCTCGCAACGCTCAAATTAAACCATTCAAGACTTTTTCTGTTTCGACAATCTTTGCTTCAAACAAAGATTAATCCTGGTTGCGCAAGAACCCCAAACGCTTCGACAAACTTAGCTGATAATGCAGTTCCCTCAATGAGCCGAAAGCTATATAGAGAAAGTGTCATAAGTTTTGCGTGATCGCGCAAGCTTTGTCCCTAAAAGCCTTCAACCTTCAGTCTATCCACCTGAGTTACAGTTTAATCACTTCAACGCCTGCTTCTTTCAGCATTTCTTCGGACATTGAATCCGCATACCCGGCTTTGTAATAAATTTTTTTTAATCCAGCATTAATAATCATTTTAGCACATATTGAACACGGAAGATTTGTGCAAAAAAGAGTAGAATCTTTTATCGAAACACCATGAAATGCTGCCTGAATAATGGCATTTTGCTCTGCATGAATACCTCGACACAACTCATGCCTTTCCCCGGATGCCACGTTCATCTGCTCCCGCAAACACCCCGTGTCAATGCAGTGCCTTATACCGCTTGGCGCTCCGTTATAGCCGGT
>Ga0255420_10347_pt1 | contig 10687 bp, 10 predicted proteins | sample ANMaggSeSYBR02I3_FD_182630 | JGI IMG/M metagenome (GOLD analysis project Ga0255420, IMG submission 182630) | Sediment cell enrichment communities from methane seep in Santa Monica Basin, California, United Staets - ANME aggregate JGI... | ecosystem: Environmental > Aquatic > Marine > Cold seeps >...
TAATGAAAAAGTTACAATTCTGGTAGTAAGCCATGATCTCCTGGCTCTTTCTAGTTATATTAAATCCGTTGCATGTGTAAACCGCCGTGTCCATTTCCATGGGGCTGCCGAAGTCACAGAGGAAATGCTGGAGATGGCGTATCAATGTCCGGTGGAATTAATCGCCCATGGATTGCCGCACCGGGTTTTGCGTGCACATAATGGGGATTGAAATACTATGTTCGAAGTCCTGCAGTTTGAATTTATGAGGAATGCCTTGATGGCCGGTCTTCTTACCAGCGTCATCTGCGGCATTATCGGAACCTTTGTCGTTGTTAACAGGATTGCCTTTCTTGCCGGAGGCATCGCACATGCTGCTTATGGCGGCATTGGTCTCGCATTTTTTCTCGGATTGCCATATATCATCGGCACTCTGGGCTTCACTCTTTTCGCGGCTCTGATAATGGCGGCTGTAACCCTGAAAGCAAAAGAAAGAGCGGATACTTTTATCGGTGTATTGTGGGCAGGCGGAATGGGGCTTGGAGTAATTCTTTTAGACATGACACCAGGATATAATGTCGATTTGATGAGTTATCTTTTTGGCAGCATTCTGGCTGTTCCGAAATCGGATCTCTGGCAGATGTTGGTAATGTGCTTAAGTGTTGGGCTTATAGTAATATTTTTCTATAATGATTTCCTGGCCATGTCTTACGATGAGGAATTCGCTCAGCTTCGGGGAGTTCCTGTGAAGGGGCTGTATTTTCTTCTCATAGGCATGATTGCCCTTTCTATTGTCATGATTATTCGTGTGGTCGGCCTGATTCTTGTTATTGCGCTGCTGACCATTCCGCCATATATTGCTGAAAAATATGCACGATCTCTTCGCATTATGATGCTTATTTCTACCCTGCTTTGCTGCATGTTTACTATGGCCGGGCTATGGCTTTCATACATTTTTAATCTTACATCAGGAGCGACAATCATCATGGTGGCGGTAGCGGCCTTTTTTATATCATTTTTAGTGCACTATTTGAAAAGCAGGCGTTTATATTCAAAGGCTATTGGCGACTGATATCTTAACACCATAAGAGGAAATCATGTGTTATCAATGTAATTATGCACATCTTCTTAAAAATTCCGGTTTGGGCTCCACGCCGAATCGATTGAAGGTACTGGAAGTTATAGGAAACAACAATTATCCTTTAAATCCCCGTGAGATTATTGATATATTAAGTCGCAGTACTGATATCAATCGTGTTACGGTTTATCGAATCCTTGATCTTTTAGTAGAAAAAAAACTTATTGATCGAATAAGCAGTGGGGGGCGTTCGTTTCATTATGGCCTGGCTCCGAACGAGCATCATCAGCCACACCCACATTTCTATTGCAGGGAATGCGGCAGCATGGAATGTTTAAATCCGGACAGTCTGCATCTGGATATTAAGCCATTAAACCGGACTTTCCCGGGATTGATTGATCACGTTCAAGTCTGCCTAGACGGAATATGTAAAAACTGTCTGAAAAACGAAGAAATTAAAGGCAGCAAAACAGCGCTTTAAATTCGTACCATTTGTCTTAGCAGTTTCAGGTTAGTTTCATCCCAGTCTTTATCTATCTTTCCCTTTGGCTTTCCCTTTGGCTCTCCCTTTGGGGTTTCGATGACTTTTGGAACATCGAACAGCCTGTTATCATTCATAATATATTTAAATGCGTCTAAACCGATATAACCGAGACCGATTTGCTCATGTCTGTCAACCCTTGATCCTAATTCTTTTTTTGAATCATTAAGATGGATAAGGCATAGACGGTCAAGACCAATGATAGAATCAAAATCATCCATGGTTTTCCTGTAATATTCCATGGTCCTGATATCATAACCGGCAGCAAAGATATGACAAGTGTCGAGACAGATACCAGGATTTATTTTCTTTTCAACTTTGCTGATAATTGATGCAAGCTGTTCAAAGGTATGCCCCACACTGGAACCTTGCCCTGCGGTAGTTTCGAGCAAAAGACGAGTGCTTATTCCAGGGGTTTTTGCAAATATTTCATTTATGCTTTCAGCGATTCGTGTAATTCCTTCTTTATCACCGGCTCCCATGTGAGACCCCGGATGGAGTACAACGTACGGGATGCCCAGACAGGACGATCTGACAAGTTCCTGTGCAAGCGCATTGCAGGACATTTTGTGCTTTTTCTTTTCAGGTGTTGCCGGATTTATGAGGTAAGAAGTATGAGAGGCAATTTCAGTTATTCCAGTTTCTAATTTTGCCTGCTCAAAGTTTTCAATTTCATTTTGTGTAACGACTCGTTCCTTCCAGGCGTTTGCATTCTTTGTAAAGATCTGAAGTGTATTGCAGCCGTACGATTTGGCTTCAAACAGAGCTTTGTCCAGACCTTTTGCAATGGAAAAATGTGCGCCCAGCAGGCACGGGGATTTTTTATCTTTTATTTTTCTTCTATGCATATTATTTGATGGTCTCGTAAAAAGTCGAATTTACCACAGAGGCCGCGGAGCTCACAGAGATAAATAGTTAATAAAATAGGATATTCTCTGTGAGCTCAGTGGTGAAAAAATAGCTTTTTACGAATTCAGCTTATTTGTTCTCGGTCAAAGTGGCACGCCTGACAGCATCTTCTCCAAATTTTTTAATTATAGTGTCAATAGCCCTTTCAACTTTCTCCCAGTTATTACCTTGTTTTTCTTTTCGTTCAAAAAGCTCCATCTGAAATGGCATGGCCGACGGTACAAAACCTGAAGCTCCGACCCCAATGAGCCTGATTTTTGTTTTAAGCCTGTATTTTAAAAGCAGATGGGAAGCAGTAGAATAAATCATTTCCGATGATTGCGTGGGGTTATCAATGGTTGTGCTTCTTGTAATCTGTTTAAAATTTGCGTGCTTTAGTTTTAAGGCTATGGTTTTTGCTTTAACTTTAAGTCTTCTTAATTCCCTTCCCACATCTTCGGAATGTTTTAATAGAATTTTTTTCAAAATTTCCAAGTCCAGTGTGTCTTCTTTAAGCGTATGCTCCGTACTGACAGATTTTCTTTGTGTAAAAGGCGTTACCGGAGAGTTGTCGATACAAGCCGAAAGCTCTACCAGGCGTTTGCCAAACTTCCCGAGCCTCTTAAGTAGCATTTTATCACGATATTTTTTTACATCGCCAAGGGTTGTAATGCCAAGATTTTCAAGGTGACTGCCGGTCTTTTTACCTACGCCCGGCACTTTATTAATCGGAAGTGATTTAATAAATTCCTGTGCTTCATCAGGCATGATGATAAAAAGGCCATCAGGTTTGTCCATATCTGAAGCAATTTTAGCAAGAAACTTGTTTGGAGCAATTCCCACCGAACAGGTCAGGTTAACTTTTTTCTTTATCTTTTCCTTTATGTGTATTCCGACCTGCTCCGGCGATCCCAAAAGCCTTTCACCACCGGTAATATCTATATAAGCTTCGTCAATGGAGACAGGTTCCACAAGGGGAGAAAAGTCACAAAGCAGCTTCATAATCTCTTTTGATACTTCTTTGTACCGCTGTATTCTCGGCGGGACAAACACACCTTCAGGACATTTCTGTTTTGCCATAAATATGGGCATGGCAGACCTGACACCGTATTTTCTTGCCTCATAACTTGCAGCCGAAACAACACTCCTGTTTGATTGTCCTCCCACAATTACGCATTTTCCTTTAAGACCAGGGTTGTCCAGTTGCTCAACCGAAGCATAAAAGGCATCCATGTCTATGTGAAGTATCATGTTATTTGACCTGTAATATATCTAAGAAACTGAAACAGAGTTTATCTGATTTTATTCTTTATCACGAAAACACGAAAGGACGAAATCACGAAATAATTTGTTTCGTATATTATATAAAGCAGCTATAAGAGGTCAACCTTTTACTTTTTGGTAAGCGTTCACAGGCACCGCATCTGCGCGTAATCAGACCAACCAGCATAGCAGACTATAGCTGATCGCTCTGATCACGCACACCTACAGCACCTGTGAACGCTTACAAGACGCAGATTGTGCAACCTTTTTGTTCCGAATGGTCGTGAAGGGGTACACTTTTTGTAATAGCATTTCAAAATGCCCGGTTTTTACGGCAGGTAAGTCGTATCAGCTTTGAATTCAAGAAAAATGATTGTGTAGAATATAGTGGTAATTTTTTAACGTTGCTTCCTTATATTTTCTAACCTGACCGGCCAAAATAGCAGCCAAATCCTTATTTTCAAGATTATCTTCAATTAGCCGCTCAAAGGCACTGCCTGTTACTACTCCATCTGCTACAGATGCGACGGCCGCCACATCATCTGTGGTGGAAATACCGAATCCAACACAAACGGGAAGAGAAGTTACACCGCGAAGAGAATCTACCTGCCGACCTATGCTTTCTGTTTTAAGGCCGCTGCTTCCGGTAACCCCGGTCTTTGAAACAAGATAGATAAAGCCCCGTGCATCTGCCGTAATTTTCCTCATCCTATCCAAAGGCGTGGTTGGAGCAACTAAACGAATCAAAGCCAGGTCAGATCCCGGCCAGTTTCCTGCCATTTCATCCGACTCTTCCGGTGGAAGGTCAACCACCAGAACGCCGTCAACACCAACATCCAGAGCATCCCTATAAAATTTCTCATTTCCGTAGGCATGTATGGGATTGTAGTAGCTAAAAAGAATGATCGGAACTGCTGTCTCTTCCCGAAGCTTTCCTGTCATTGAAAGGACAGCTTCTAAATTTATCCCTTTTTCAAGAGCCCTGGCGGATGACCTCTGAATTACCGGCCCGTCTGCCGTAGGATCTGAAAACGGAATCCCCAGCTCCAGAACATCGATACCTGTCCTGCACATGGAAGCAACTATATCAAATGATGCCTGCATATCAGGATCGCCTGCTGTTACAAACCCCACCAGCGCCTTTTCACCTTTTTTTTTCAATTCTTCAAATGCTCTATCTATTCGGTTCATGATCCTCAACTCCCTTTAAATGAGAAAAAACAATCTCAAGATCTTTATCTCCTCTTCCTGAAAGATTCACTACGACAACCTCATTGCCCGGCCGTGTGCTTGCATACCTGGTTGCCCATGCAACTGCATGGGAACTCTCAAGTGCCGGAATAATTCCTTCAAGTGAGCAAAGCATTTGAAATGTTTCCAGGGCCTGCCTGTCATCAATCGATACATACCGGACTCTTTCTAAATCCTTTAATAATGAATGCTCCGGCCCCACACCCGGATAATCGAGACCTGCTGAAATCGAATGAGCTTCCTTGATCTGTCCGTTTTCATCCTGGAGCAGGTACGATTTCGACCCGTGAAGAACTCCCACACTCCCTTTTGAAAGCGTGGCGGCATGTTTTCCACTCTTTATCCCGGACCCGGCAGCCTCGACTCCAACCATTTCTACAGGATCATTCATAAAAGGATAAAAAAGCCCCATAGCATTACTTCCTCCTCCCACACAAGCAACAAGCATATCGGGCAGCTTTCCTGTAGATTCGAGAATCTGCTCTCTGGTTTCCTCGCCAATTACTTTTTGAAAATCACGAACCATTACAGGGTAAGGATGAGGACCGGCAACCGATCCGATCACATAAAACGTATCTTGAACCGCTCCCACCCAGTAACGCATGGCCTCATTCATTGCGTCTTTTAAAGTCGAAGTACCGGAAACTACTTTTATCACTTCGGCGCCCAAAAGCTTCATCCGCTTAACATTTGCTGATTGCCGCCGGATGTCTTCTTCTCCCATGAAAATGCGGCATTCCATCCCGAAAAGTGCTGCAACAGTTGCCGTAGCAACTCCGTGCTGACCCGCTCCGGTCTCAGCAATTAATTTCTCTTTTCCCATCCAGTGTGCCAGAAGAGCCTGGCCGATTGTGTTGTTGATTTTATGCGCACCGGTATGAGCAAGATCTTCCCGCTTCAGATAAATCGACGCTCCTTTAAAATGATTGCTCATACGTTTTGCATAAAAAAGTGGTGTGGGCCGCCCAGCATAATTTTTTAGCAGAGCAAGAAATTCTTCCTGAAAAGCTTTGTCCGGTAAATACTTGTTGCAGGCCTCTTCAAGCTCTATCACTGCCGGCATAAGAGTCTCTGCAACATATCTCCCGCCGTATGGCCCGAAATGACCTTTTGAATCAGGCATAGCTCCTTTTTCAAACCTTCCGACATCTTCAAACAAAGTATTGCCTTGCATCAAAATATCCTCCTTGTTTTTCTTTTAAGATCACACATTGAAACAGCCCGAATAAAAGCCTCCACCCTGCCGGTATCTTTCAGACCCGGCGAAAGTTCCACGCCGGAACTGACATCAACTGCATCAGGAGTGCTTTGTTTAACAGCATTTGAAACATTTTTCGGGGAAAGCCCACCTGCAAGTATAACAGGGTAGTTTCCCCCAAAATGTCTTGCTTTCTCCCAGTTCCACGAAACTGCATTGCCGCCGGGAAGTACTCCACCGCCGCATTCCACGAGAAACACCGACGGCTCATAATCTTTTGCATTTTCAAAGGTTGGCTTTGAGTTTAAAAATAATGTTTTGATCACCTTAAGTTTCTCTTTTCGAAGACGACGGACAAGTTCCGGCGACTCCTGTCCATGGAGCTGTACCGCATCAAGCAAGCATCGCTGGACCTTTTTCATTATAAAAAAAAAGGACTCATTTACAAAAACGCCCACTGTAACAGCTCTATAAGAAACAGCCCTGCATATATCCCTGGCTTCGTCGTCAGTTACATGCCTTGGGCTTTTCGGATAAAAAACACACCCGATAGCATCGGCTCCAATGGCTATGCATTCCAGCGCATTTTCTACCCTTGTCAACCCGCATACCTTGACCTGGGGGGTGTGGATGTTGTCAGCTGTTTGTGGTTTATTATTCCTTTGCATATGCCTAATCCCGATTTATCAGAGACCAAAAAGTTATGTTTGCAGATAAATATCGAATATCGAATAAGGAATTACTAATGTCGAAGTGTAGAATCGCCTTGCTCTGTCTATGAGCAGGCACAAAAAATACATATTTCACAATTTAGCTCCCAGAAGAACCCGCAAAAAAGCCCTTGCATCCACTGTCTTTACCAGGCTTTCACCAATTAGAAAGTTTCGGATTCCTGCATCCATAAGCTTTTCGATATCTTCCCTTGACTTGATCCCGCTTTCCGCCACAGCGACCAGATCCGGCGTTAGAAGAGATGCAAGCCGGGCAGATATTTCAACATCCGTCTCAAAAGAACTAAGATTGCGGTTGTTAATTCCTATAAGCTTTGCACCTGCCGAAATAGCTGCTTCAATATCTTCTTTGGAATGAGTTTCCACCAGGACATCTATTCCAATCTTTATACAAAGATCTATATAATCTTTAAGCTGCTGACTGGAGAGAATCCGCACAATAAGGAGGACAGCATCAGCCCCAATTAATGAAGATTCATAAATCTGGTACGAAGAAATTATAAAATCTTTTCGAAGCACAGGAAGTGAAGTGGTTTTTCTTGCCTTTTTAAGATCTTCAACACTTCCCTTGAAATAGCGGCTGTCCGTTAAAACCGACAGCGCGCTTGCACCGCCCAGTTCATAGTCAGAAGCATATTTGATCACGTCCAGATCAGGTCGAATAATTCCCTTGGAAGGGGAAGCCCGCTTGATTTCAGCAATCACATTTATTCCGGCCGCCCCAGGCTTTTCAAGACGCTTAAAAAATGGGCGTCTTTCCCTGTGGGAAAACGCCTCCCCGCGCAGTTCACTTTCAGGCAGCCGATTTTTAGCCTTTGCGATTTCCTGTTTTTTATGTTCAAAAATTTGTTGTAAAATATTCATCCCGGTTATCCGTTTTCCCTTGTAAACCATACAAGTGCCTCAAGTTTTTCCGCAGCAGCACCGCTGTCTATGGAATCCTTGGCAAGGTCGATTCCTTTCATAAAATCTTCAGCCTTTCCCGCAACTACCAGAGCTGCCGATCCATTTAAAAGCACAACATCTCGTTTTGGACCCTTTTCACCGCCGAGTATTTTTTTTGTTATATCTGCATTTTCTTCAGGACCGCCTCCAGAAAGATCTTTAGCGTCAGCCTGCTTCTCAAAAAACTGCTCCGGGAAAATATCATAGGTGCGGATAAAACCGTCTTGAAGCTCGGAAAGTCTTGTTGAGTCACAAACAGATATTTCATCCAGTCCGTCATGTCCGTGGACAACAAAGGCACGCTTTGCTCCAAGAAGCTTAAGGGCATTTGCAAACATCTCCGTCAATTCAGGTGCATATACTCCAAGGAGCTGACAATTAGCCCCGGCAGGGTTGGTCAACGGCCCCAGCATGTTGAAAATACTTCGAAGCCCAACTTCTTTCCTGGCACCGGCAGCATATCGCATTGCGCTGTGATACAGCGGTGCAAATAGAAATCCTATGCCGATTTCAGATAATGCTTCTTCAACTATTTCAGGGTGTGTATCCAGCTTCACACCGAGTGCTTCCAGCAGATCAGCACTTCCACATTTACTTGAAACCGACCGGTTACCATGCTTTGCAACTGTTACGCCGCAACCGGCCACAACGAATGCCGTAGTAGTTGAAATATTGAAAGTCTGCAAACCGTCTCCACCTGTTCCGCATGTATCCACAACCGCAGGTGATGAAACCTGAATCCGCAAAGCCTTCCGTCGCATGGCAGTTGCTGCTCCTGCGAGCTCTTCAAAGGTTTCTCCCTTAGTAGCAAGTGCCGCCATAAATGCCCCGATCTGCGCATCAGTAATATTGCCTGATAAAATTTCGTTTATCATAAAAGACATTTCTATTTCGCTCAGGTCGTTTCCCTGAACAATTTTGTTAAGTTTTTCACGAAACATTATTTGTATTTTCCTTTGCAGTTATATTTAAAAAATTCCTTAAAAGCCTCTTTCCTACCGGTGTCATAATCGACTCCGGGTGAAATTGAATCCCCTCTGTCGAATGCGTTTCGTGTCGAATCCCCATTATTTCTCCGTCTTCCGATTGTGCACTGATTTTAAAGCACTCCGGAAGGTTTTTTTTTGAAACCGCAAGTGAATGATACCGCATCGCCTTAAAAGGTTTACTGATCCCTTGAAACAGCGCTTTTCCATCCGATGTTATGGTTGAAGTCTTTCCGTGCATCAGCTTTTTTGCTGATACTACTTCTCCCCCAAATGCAGCAGCAATAGCCTGATGCCCGAGACATACTCCAAGAATAGGAATCCGTCCTGAATACTCCTTTACCACAGAAATTGTCACCCCCGCAGACTCCGGCCTGCCAGGCCCAGGAGATATAACGATCCCTATCGGGCCTATGGCATCAATGGCTGACAGGGAAATAACATCATTTCTGGCTACAAGCACCGAAGCACCCATGGCTTCAATATACTGCACCAGGTTGTAAGTAAAAGAATCATAGTTGTCTATCATGACTATCATTTCGATTTCTCCTTAAAGCCCTCAAAGCTGGGAAACTAGAAGCTATGAGGCAAGGAAGCTACATCCTAAAAAGATAAACATCCCAACTTCCCAGCATCCTTGCCTCCCAGCTTCTTCTCCTATCAGCTCTGAGCTGTGAGCTACGAGCTATCAGCTGCTGTCATCCATCAGCTCCAGTGCTTTCTGCAGGGCCATCGCCTTATTGACGGTTTCAATCCGTTCTTTTTCCGGATCGGAATCTGCCACAATCCCGGCCCCGGCCCGAACCGTCAGCCGCCCGTTTTCTACGCAGGCGGTCCTGATTGTAATGGCCATATCCATGTTTCCGTCAAAAGAGACATAACCTACTGCCCCGCCGTATGCTCCCCTGGGTTCCTGCTCAAGTTCGTCAATAATTTCCATAGCCCTTACTTTTGGCGCTCCTGACAAGGTGCCGGCAGGAAACGTGGAGGAAAGAAGATCCCATGCATCAAAGCCGGATTTCAAATCACAGCAAATATTTGAAACCAGATGCATGACGTGTGAATAACGTTCCACAACCATAAGGTCGGTTACCTGTACTGTTCCTGTTTTTGCCACCCGTCCAAGATCATTTCTCCCCAAATCGACAAGCATAAGGTGCTCCGCTCGCTCTTTTTCATCCTTTAAGAGTTCATCTGCATTTACCCTGTCTCCCTGTTCATTTTCACCCCTGGGGCGAGTCCCTGCAATAGGGCGAAGAGTTGCTATCCCCTTTTCCAGCCTCACCATTGTCTCCGGAGAAGATCCCACCAGTGCCAGGTTGTCCAGATGAAGGAAATAAAGGTATGGAGACGGGTTGATAAATCGCTGCACACGATATAATGACCACAGGTCCAAAGGTGCCTTACATGCAAAGGGTTGAGAAATAACGGCCTGGATAATATCTCCTTTCCGAATATGCTTTTTAGCCTTTTTTACCTTTGATCGAAACACTTCATCTTTCAGCATGGCAGTCAGCTTATTGCTTTTTCGGGCAACCAAATCGTCTGCTTTAAGATAAACCTTTAAATCCTGATTCATTTCCGTCAGCATCGATTCGATGCGGGTGCATACGTTTTCGTATATTTTATCCGCATCTTCTTTTCCGTCTGTAAATGAAATGACAATACAAAGCAGCGTATTGCGGACATTGTCGAATATAAGGAGTTCATCGGGTATTATAAAATGAGCGAAAGGTTTGTCTTGTGGCAATCTGTTGGGAATCGCCTCAAAGAAAGAGACCATCTCATATGTCAAATAACCGACCAATCCTCCCCAGAATCTCGGAA
>Ga0255420_10352_pt1 | contig 10598 bp, 8 predicted proteins | sample ANMaggSeSYBR02I3_FD_182630 | JGI IMG/M metagenome (GOLD analysis project Ga0255420, IMG submission 182630) | Sediment cell enrichment communities from methane seep in Santa Monica Basin, California, United Staets - ANME aggregate JGI... | ecosystem: Environmental > Aquatic > Marine > Cold seeps >...
CTGATCTGTCTCAGAATCAGTGACAACACCAAATAGCATCGCCTTCGGAACATCTGCTCCGCTGACGATAGAAGATAACAAGAGTGAAATGCTCATTGCCAGCCTGTCGCCATTGATTCCTTTCGACGAGTCAATGTCTGAGGTCGCGATCGCAGACGAGCAGACGGCTGAAGCACCGCCGCAACCAACCGTGGGGACACTTCGCATTAAGTGTAACCTCGAGGACGCCGTAATTACAGTAAACGGCAAGACTCTCGGCAAAGGCAGTCGCACCTTTCGTCGGATGAAACTGGGAAATCATCTGCTGGTGATCAAGCGCGACGACTATCAGGATTTTGAGCAGAAAATCACGATTGCCCCCGGTAAGACCAGTGAAGTGATCGCGATCCTGGTGCCTGAACAGGAAGAGAAACCGGTAGAATACACTGCTGCCGATTACTTCGCCCAGGCGGAAGATTTCTTCAAGAAAAAGAATTACACTGAAGCAATAGGCTATTATACACTCGCGCTGGCCAGAGACCCCTCAATGGTGGCGGCCTACCTGCAGCGGGCGGACGCGAATCAGCTGAAGGGGAACAAACTCAATGCACGTTCTGATCTGCGCTCAGCGGCAGACATTTATATGAACGCGGCTCAATACAAGCGCGCTGTTGAATGCTACGGCAAGATTATCAAGTTGTCGCCTCGCTCCGTTGAGGCATACCAGATGCGCGGTTGGGCAAAAATCTATTCCGGCGACTACCAGAGTGGCATTGAGGATATGAAAAAAGCCCTCGATCTTGACAGCAAGAACTGGCGTGTGCGCTTCGAGTATAGTCGGGCGCTTCACGCGACTAACAACTACAAAGACGCCGAAAAGCATCTCAAAAAAATCCAGAAACATGGTGAAGAAGCACCGGAGATTCTTGCCTTTCTGGCACTGACCAAATTAAGTCGCGGCAATGATTCCGATGCCCGCAAGTATTACCGTAAGTTCCTCAAGTTCGCCAGTTCAGCCCAGATCGCTCGTATGTCCGCTGTTGCCGGCTGGCAGCGGCTGACAGCCGCGGCAGAAGCGGGGAATTAGTTCAGTAGGTTTCAGACAAATTCCGGCGCGAAAAAAAAGGCCGAAGTCGCCACCGCAGTTCAGGATGAGGGGGAGGGAATCCTTTCCTGTTTCGGCGAACACTCCAGCCAATAGTCTATATACAGTTTTGGTTACAAATTGTTCCCGCTTGACTTGTTTTTCATGACCAAGTGGATTCCTCCGTTTTGCCAAGTCGATTTCTGACCAGCCCCCACACTGGAAGACCCTTGATAATTCGAGGAAATTCTCGCATATTCATAATACTTGAAGGGACAAACCGTCTTTTTGAAACCTGCATATAGTGAATCTCGGATACAATCAGCTTCAATCACTGCGGAGGTGATATTGATGGATAAATGGAAAAACTACTTTGCAGATGAAGGAGATATAGCCCGGATTCCTCAGGGAGAGGTCTACGAGTTCGTCGCTGATCTGGAGAAGCACTTCGGCGAGCGTCCTTTGCTAATTTGGGACATGTGCTGTGGTGGCGGTCGGCACACAGTCGCGTTGGCCCGTATCGGTCACGAAGTTTACGCAAGTGATGGCTCAGCCAAAGCGATCGACATTACTCGCCGGTGGGTCGAGGAAGCAGGACTTGCAGCAACGACCTCAATCGCAGAAATGACCGTCTGTCCGTTCAAGGATATTTCCTTCCATGGTGTTGTGAGTTGGGATTCACTACATCATAACACGATAGACAATATCAAGAAGACTGTCGAGGAAGTTCGTCGGCATGTGACTCCAAACGGCTTGTTCATGGCGAATGTCATGTCAGTGAGTTCAATGACGGGACATCATGCCACCGGGCGCGAGATTGAACCATACACGTTTGTCAATGATGAGGGACATGAAGCCGGCATACCACACCATTTCTTCGATGAAGACCGTCTGCGACGTCTGCTGGAGGCGTGGGAGATAGTGGTCATGGCCGAACAGGTAGTATCGTACAAGGAGACATCGAAGGATACGCCGAGGATCAACCCGTTCGCGTATTCGTTCTGGGGTTTCGTCGTAAGGAAGCCGGCGTAGCCGCATTTGATGGAAACTTGGCATGTTTACTATGTAAAAGATGTGAATCACAGTTTCTAAGCATCTATATAGTAAGTCTGGCTTGGAATGAAACCTCTCTCAAGGAGATGAGTATGCGATTGTCTGCCTCATTCCTTTTGCTCCTGCTGCTGGCTCTGTCAGTATTTCACTGTTCTGAACAGCCTTTGGATCCGCAGTCTTCTGACCCGAAATCGGAACCCGATATAGTTCGAACCACGGCGGAATTGACATCGCAGGAGAGCAGCGTTCTTACATCCGCCAACAAATTCGGCTTGAACCTTTTTCGCGAAATTACAGCGCGCACTCCTGCTACTGAGAACATCTTTTTTTCGCCCCTGTCGGTGTCATACGCCCTGTCCATGTGCTATAACGGGGCGGAAGGTGATACCCGCGAGGCTATCGGCTCGGTTCTGGAACTGGCTGATCTATCGCTCGAAGAGATGAATCAAGCCTATTCCGCCGCGACCCGGATTCTGGTTCAGGCGGACTCCCTGGTCGACTTTCGCGTGGCCAATTCCTTCTGGTCGCGCCAGGGAAAGGCGATCCAGCCCGATTTCATCGACCTGGCTCAGACCTACTATGATGCGCGGATAGAAGAGATCGATTTCCAGGCGCCCTGGGCGGCTGATACGATCAATGCCTGGGTGAACCGGGCCACCAATGGCAAGATCACCGACATGGTAGAGCCCCCGATCAGTCCCAATGTCGCCGCTATGCTCTTCAATGCCATCTATTTCAAAGGCAGTTGGATGTTCCCCTTCGATACCGCTTATACCCGAACCGAGACCTTCCACTTGGCAGATGGTTCTGACACTCAGTGTCGGATGATGCACTTGCGCGAATTCGACTGTCTGATGCATCATCCGGGCAGTGAGTATATCGTTACCGATACTAACATCACCTTTTACGAAGATGCTGAGGTACTTGTTCTGGGCATGCCTTACGGCAGTGGTGATTTCAGAATGAGTATTATCATTCCCAATCGCGGACACGACTATCCCCACTTTGACACGACGAAATCTATCGATGAGGTAATCCTCGGACTAACTGTGGAGAAATGGGACACTTGGGTTTTCGGACAGACACCGGAACAATTCAACCTCGGCTTGCCTCGGTTCAAGTTTGGCTACGAAATCGGGTTGACCGAACTGCTCAAGACGCTTGGTATGGAGATCGCCTTCAGCCCCGCCATGGCTGATTTCACGAACCTCTTTGTCGACAGAGTCGGATGGATTGACGAGGTGAAGCAGAAGACCTTTATCCAGGTGGATGAGAAAGGAACCGAGGCTGCCGCCGTCACGCAGGTCGATTTTGCCGATTCTATCCCACCACCTCACATCTGTGACAGGCCGTTCCTGATCGTTATCCACGAGGACAACTCCGGCGCGATCCTCTTCATGGGACGAATTGCCAACCCGGTATGGGAGGATTAGTCGCTGAGCTGAAACGCGTAGCAGAACCCGAACACGACCGACTTACTTGTGATACTTGCTGCCGGCGTTGATTGAGAGGGCGCGGTAAACTTGCTCCAGCAGAATCACCAGCGTCAGTTCATGCGGAAAGGTCATCGCAGAAAGTGAAAGTGTCTCAGCAGCGTGCTTGACCTCATCACTGAGACCGAAAGCTCCGCCGATTACGAATTGTATCTGCGAAACAGTTTGCTGTTTTGACTGGAAAAACTGTGCAAATTCCTCAGAGGAGAGTTGTCTGGCGGCGTTGCTATCCAGAACGATTAACGCTGCACGTGGTTTTCGTCTCTCCAGCAATCGTTTTCCTTCCGTAGCAAGAACCTCAGTCGTACTCTTGTTGTGGGCGCTGTCAGCCTCTTTGATCGAAGTGACAGAGACTGTGGCGTACCTTGAGGCTAGTTTCCGGTAGTGTTCAACCCCAGCTTTGATCCAGGAGGATTTCATCTCACCAACTGTAATGATCTCGATCCTGAGCATCAACCCTCAAGGATTTTGACATAGAAACGACGGTTGCGGGGACCGTCGAATTCGCAAAACATTATTCCCTGCCAGGTGCCGAGCAGCAATTTGCCGTCAGTGATGATGACAGTCTCGGAGCAACCGACGAGCGATGATTTGATGTGCGAATCGGAGTTGCCCTCCATGTGGTGATAGTTGTCATGCTGCGGGAAAACATCAGAGAGCTTGCCGGTTATGTCGGTCTTTACCGAGGGATCAGCGTTTTCATTGATCGTAATCGCCGCTGTAGTATGGGGCGTGTAGATCACACAAATGCCGTTATCAACACCGGAATCCCGCACCGCCTGTTGCACAGTGGTGGTTATGTCAACAAACTGACTGCGGTTCGAGGTGCGTAGTGGAAATTCCGTGATCATGAAAACAACGCCTCCACGAACTGGCGCGCCTCGAATTCGTCAAGATCATCCATTTGTTCGCCCAGTCCGATCAATTGTACCGGCAGCTTATACTTATCGACAATCGAAAACACGACCCCACCCTTGGCAGTGCCGTCAAGTTTGGTCACGATCAACCCATCAAGGTGTAGTTTCTCATTGAAGACCTCTACTTGCTGCAACGCATTCTGTCCGGTGGTGCCGTCAAGGACAAGCAGCGTACGATGAGGCGCTTCCGGCATCGCCTTCCCGATCACACGTTTGACCTTGCTCAGTTCTTCCATCAGGTTTGACTTGGTGTGCAGCCTGCCGGCGGTATCGACCACTACAACATCATCGCCGCGCGCGATCGCAGAAGTCACCGAGTCAAACGCTACCGCCGCAGAGTCGCCACCCTCCTGCCCTTTCACAATGTAACAGCCGACTCGCTCCGCCCAGATGGATAATTGATCGACTGCGGCCGCACGAAACGTATCGGCTGCGGCAAAAACGACCCCTTTGCCCTTGCTCTTGAAACGGTGTCCAATCTTGGCGATTGAGGTTGTCTTACCGGTACCGTTGACTCCGACGATCATCACTACAAGAGGTTTCTTGTCAGACTCAAAAAATGAACCGTTGTCGCACTGGCCAAGCAAATCGACCAGGCAGTCCTTGAGCAAATCAAAAACAGCCTCAGAGTCGTTGATCCCCTTCTCCGCCACACGATCTTTAAGATCCTCGATGATCTTCATGGCGGTATCAACTCCAATGTCAGCCGAAATGAGAATCTCCTCGATCTCATCAAGAAGTTCATCATCCACTTTCTTGTGGAGACCGATCGCCGATTTGATACGGCCAACGAGATTCTCCTTAGTCTTAGACAGCCCGGCGGTAAGTTTCTTAAGTGAGAATGCCATTGGTCCTCTTATTCTTCGTCATTTGCGGATCTTGCCCCAGCTTAAGAGGTATCGTCACTTGTGTCGACATCGACTTCCGCCAACTCATTTCTGATTCTGTTCTGAGTTGGTGAATTTTCCTCGGCCTGATGTGACTCAGTTGCGGAATCGGGAATCAAGATTGATTCTGCCTGAATGTTGTCCTCGACAACTTCGGATGCCTCAGGTTGAACATAAGTCAGCGCATCTGTGGCATCGCGACGGTCGAGCTTCTCAAAATCGACACTGACCAACTGGCTGACACCTGGCTTCGCCATTGTGACGCCGTAAAGTCGAGCACACTTCTCCATCGTACGCTTATTGTGAGTAATAATAATGAACTGAGTATTCTCCGCGAATGTCCTGACCATTCTCAGGAATCTGCCCACATTGGCGTCATCAAGAGGGGCATCAACTTCATCCAGCACACAGAATGGTGACGGCTTGGTGAGATAGATACCAAACAGCAACGAAATGGCAGTGAGTGCCCTCTCGCCGCCTGATAGCTGTGAGATCCCGAGGAACCTTTTGCCGCGTGGTCGCGCTGAGATAACAATCGGGGATTCAAGCGGATCACTCTCATCCTCCAGAAGCAGATCAGCCTCACCACCCTGGAACAACTCACCGAACACTTGTTTGAAGTTCTCCTTAACTTGATCAAATGTTTCCAGAAACAGACGGCGTGCCGTAGAGTTGATCCGCGTGATAGTCGCTCTGAGGTTATCTTTGGCTTCAGTAAGATCATCGAGTTGAGTTTTGAGAAAACGCTCCCGCTGCGCCTCACGATCATACTCCTCCAGAGCAAGCATGTTGACCATTCCGAGATTCTGCTGACGCTGGCGATCGGCCGATAGCTCTTCCTCCAACTCAGAAACTCTCTCCGGCACCAGTGGCTCCGGCAATGTCAGCTCTTCAGAACGAACCTCAAATGAATCCCACAACTGACGACGGATATCTTCATACCTGGCTTTCAATTCAGTTTCGCTCAACTGTGATTCCTGGTATCTCTGAGTAGATTGTTCCTGCTCTCGGCGCGCTGCTCGCAAGAGTTGCTCGTACTCCGATTGCTTCTCCGCCAGTTCCCCCTGGCGCAGCACTACCCTGTCTTCCTCCTCTTTGAGTCCGGTACGTTTGCTCAATTGCTCCGTAAGCAGTTCGTGATTCCGTTCGATATTATTCTTAAACTGTTCGATATCGCTCTTTCGCTGGCTTTGAGCACGCAATCGATCCTCGCGCCCCGTTTCAAGTTCCACTGCCAACTGCCGGGTGCGTTCGGTGTTATCTTTGAGAGATTGTAACTCTGTCTGTAACCTGATTATCCTGAGTTGGACATCTTCATGTTCACGGTTGGCGGTATTGGTATCACGCTCCAGTTGTTCCACTTGTTCACGCGTTCCCATCAGGGCGGTGCGGGCACCGGAAGTATCGCCGTGCAGACGTGCAGAATCATCTTCCAACTGTTCGCGTTCACGCAGATGGTCATTTAATCGCTGCTTGTCTGCTTCTAACTCCGCGACAATTCGCTCCCGCTGTGAGAGAAGCTGACGTTTCTGTTCATCATCACGCGCAGCCTTAAGTCTTAGTTCTGTGAGTTGAGGTTCGAGTTCGCCAGTAGATTTCCTGGTGTCGGCGATCTCGTCGGTGATTTCGGAGCGACGGTTTTGAAATTCCGTGTTCCTGGCAAAAAGCTGACTTAGCTCCGCTTCAGCATTTGAAAGCTGGCTTTTCAATTTCTCCAGCTCAGTTTCTCTTCCAAGCAACAGAATTTCACCCTGACTGCCGCCCTGATGAATCGCAGTTGCTTTGAAACTGTGGCCGTCAAGTGTAACTATCGGGTATTGAACAGAAGCTTCTTGCAACGCCCTCGCCGCACTGGAATGATCACGGAAAATCAGGACATCACCCAGCAGCAATTCTGCTACCTGCCTATACTGCGGCGTGACATCCACAAGATCAATTGCCCGCGAAATAAAACCATCGCAATTATGAGGTTGAGAGTTATCACAATTCGCATCACCTGATTCAATCTCGGAGTAAATCAGGAATGACGCTCGGCCAAGGTTGCCGGACTGCAAGTATCCGATTGCCCGTTCGGCATCTTCTCTGGTCCGCACGACGATATACTCAGCAGTTTCAGCAAGCGCCATCTCCACAACAGCGACATATCGTTCCTTGGCATGAAGCAGATTCGCAACTGTATCTATCACTCCGGGCAAATCAGCCTCTTCGGAAAAGACTGCGCTGACACCGGAACCGTAGCCCTCGTAACTGAGGATCATCTTCTCTTTGAGAGTAACATGAGTTTCCAGTGATCTTACTCTGAGTCGCGCTTCGGCAGATTTTGTGGCGAGTGTTTCAGAGTCACGGTTCAGGTGTTCCAGTTCACTGCGAAGGTCATTGAGGTACTGCGACAGTCGATCCAACCGCTGCTGCAGGCGCTGTTCTCCTTCGGTGTTCTCCGTTTCAAGTGCGTGTGATTTGTCGATGGCGTTATCACACTCGCTGAGTCTTTCCTGATGTTCACTGATTGAGCTTTCAAATTCGCTCAGGCGGGTTGCGAGTTGGCCGGCCGTGTGCTGACAGATGTTTTGCTTACCTTCGAATTCAAACAGATCCTCTTGCGCCGACTGGCTCGATCGCCTTGCCTGCTCAAGCGCCGCCAATGTTTCTTTGAGTTCCCTTTCCCTGACCTTCGCTTCTTCTTCCGACAAACTGAGAGTTTCCTCCAACTCCTGAAGCTTGTCTTGCAGTTGTGAGCGTTCACGGTTAAGGTTTTCCAGCTTTGCGCCAATAGTTTCGATCTCAGCACTCTCGCGCCTGTCAGCTTCGTCTGCGGAGTTAATCTTTTCTTCAAGAACAGATATTTCGCTTTCGAGTTGATGGCAGCTATTCTGGACTTCCTCAGACTCTCTTCGCAAACCTCGCTGCTCATCGGAAATCTCCAACAGACGCCCGCTGATTTCTTCGCGCGCAAGATCCCATTTGTCGAGTTCGGCATTTGCCTGAGCCAGGTGAATCTCATTGGTCTTCTTCTCGTTGCGGACGCTTGCCAGTTGATCCGTGATCTTGCGGCAACTGTCTTTCAGAAGAAGAAGCGCGGCGTTACTTATTCTGTCCTGCAGGGTTCTATATCGCTCCGCCTTCTTCATCTGGCGGCCAAGCGAGTTCACCTGAGTGGACACCTCCGCCAGAATATCCGTCAGGCGCAGGAGATCGTTTTCGGTTGCTTCCAACTTTCGCAGTGCTGCTTTCTTGCGCGACTTATAGCGTGTGATTCCAGCAGCTTCCTCAAACAACATGCGACGTTGATCCGCCTTATCTGAAAGTATCGCCTCCACCTGCGCGAGCTGAATAATCGAATAGGCATGTGAACCCATACCGGTATCGGCAAAGAGATCGAGAATGTCACGCAATCGACAGGACACTTTGTTGAGCAAGTACTCCGACTCCCCTGAGCGGAACAGCCGGCGGGTGATCGTGATGCTACTATACTCCGTTGGCAGGACTTGTTTGTCATTTACGACTGTCAGCGAAACCTCGGCCATTCCGAGCGGCTTGTATTCGCGAGTGCCGGAAAAAATCACATCCTCCATCTTGCTGCCGCGTAAAATAGATGATCGCTGCTCACCCAGCACCCATCTGATAGCATCGAGAATGTTGGTCTTACCACAACCGTTGGGACCAACTACACCTGTAATACCGGAGGCAAATTCGACCTTGGTGCGTTCAGGAAACGACTTGAAACCCTGGATTTCCAGGCTGGAGAGATACACGTTAGACTCCTGACTCCACGTTGTTGATTGCGTCCTGCGGCTCACTTCCCTGCCCGATTTGCGAGATAATATCCACCAAGCTGCGATAGACCTTTAGTTCGTCTGTCGTGAAACTTGAGCGTACTAGGAAATTGTAAATGGGCATTCCCCAGGCGCCGTCAATGCCGATTCGCACTTTTGCGCCGGACGCAATTGCCACCATAGCGTTGAAAGTGTTCTGATGTACTTCAAAGTCAACCAGAACCGTTGCCTTGAAGTTACTCACTTTTGCAAAGAAATTCCGTTTCGGGAGACCGATCAGATTAGCAGAGTAAAGATCGGGGGACATAGAATGAATGCCGGTTTTGCGCGAAACCTCCGTACATTCCACCGGTACAACGACAAGCATGTCATTCTTGTTGAAGATGCCCGATAGCTCTGAGACCATACGCAGGAGAACGCTGTTGGTGACGATCCCTTCCGGCAAGGTAATAATCACTTTGTTTTCACCACAAAGGGAACCGGGAAAATCGAACCCCTCATTCTTCAGCCTGCTGCTTTTCAGCGAGATCAGGAGATGTTGTAGACGGTCTTTGAGCTTCATTGCATCAACTTCGTGCTATCAATAAACTCTGCCATGCTGCCGCGAGTAATCTTGAAATTTGCGGTACTTGAATCGCCCGCCTGCCCAAGTAGCAGCGGCTGACCATTGATCCAGGCGTCGACACCATCAACACGGCCTAACTTAAAGTAAATACTATCCTGCAATGCGAACTGCAAGGTATCTGTTATCCTGACTATCCCTGTGAAAACAGAGTCACCATCTATCTGAAGATCAAACCAGCATTCTTTACGGCCGGTCACCATCAGGTAAAGTGAGTCGGGAATCTGCGGAGGCTGGACGTCACGAACATGAGAGATTGTCTCCAGTTGGCTTGTTTCTCTTTCACCAACATCGTTGTTGCCTGTCATCAGCACGACGATCACGACTATTGCCAGCACACTCAGCGTGATCGACAGAAACAACCATCGTCCCCGACTACCGGCACTTCCATGAGAGAGCCTGCCGGTGCGCTTGGACACGGGAGGAACCGGCAATTCGGGAGAGGAGTCATCTGCCTCTTCAGCAGATTCATCCTCATCTTCTTGAACTTCAGGCAAACGCAGGCGAGTCTCTTCGAGATTAACTTTCAGAAAGTCAGCGTAAGACTTGAGAAACAACTCACGATAGACGGGACCGGGAAATCCTGTCTTCTTGTCCTCTTCAAGCAGAATGATGAACTTCTCGTGAATCTTGATCTGCTCCGCAGCCTCTGCGGTCGTGACTCCCGTTTTTTCACGAACCTTGCGCAGGTATTTCCCCAGAGCCAGATTTTCATTTTCTCCGCCAAATTCAAACGGCACTAGCCTAACTCCTTCAACAGTCGCACAAACAAACCTACCGGGAAACCGAT